>Ga0209064_1001084_pt1 | contig 49092 bp, 38 predicted proteins | sample Inofromicrocosms_FD_187498 | JGI IMG/M metagenome (GOLD analysis project Ga0209064, IMG submission 187498) | Mouse cecum microbial communities from Vienna, Austria - Inoculum for glucosamine and mucus D2O microcosms (SPAdes) (version 2) | ecosystem: Host-associated > Mammals > Digestive system >...
CAAGTGTCTGGTCGATAATAGGTGAAAGCATGGAGTCAAATTGCTCCATGATTGAAAAAATTCCTCCAAAAGGTGTGAGTTTTTCAGATTTTATTTGTACCTTTGCCATGTCTTGTTACGATTTACGCTTGTTTTGATTTGCAACACTAAGATAAGTGAAAAATCTGACATGGCAAAATCCTGAGCAACTTTTTGTTGCTCAGGAACTTATAAATAAAGTTAAATCAAAGTGTTGCGGAATTAAGGATATTATAATCTTAGAATCCCTTTTTATATCATTTGCAAATATATATATTTTTTTTGATTTAATAAAGAACATTGCAAAATAATACAAATTGATTCTATATATCCACATAACACGTCCAAAGTTACATATTCCAGAAGATAATGGATTATCTTCTGGAATATGTAGCCTAATTAATTATTACATATAGTTAAAACACCACCTTTTTCAATAGAGAATCCACCATAGAGAGTTACCTCATGGGCAGTTACATTTAATTTTCCATTATTCTCTATAGTGCCACCTTGTAGGTATACATTGTTTTTGCAATTGAATACAGCTGTCCCTTTGTCTTTTACAATAAAACCGTCATAGGTGCTAATTCTATTCAAAGCCTTGATTTTTAATAATCCTCCCGATTCAATACTAAAGTATTCTGATGGCATAGAGAATACCGTAGGACTTCCCAAGGATGCATCATTAACGATGAAAGATTTTACCTTGTTAGTAATAGAGGAGTTTTGGCCGATAAAATTTATGGATGGTAAAAAACCATCTTTCCAAATTGACAATACATAACATGTTTTATCAAATACGGTTGGAAGCCCTGATAGTATTAACTGTGCATTTGACGACGAAGCAACAAATGGAATTATTTGGTTTATGCCATCATATAAACTAATTTTAGCACCTTCAAGGCTTCTATGATTAATATTTATTCGAGATGAAGACAGGGTAATTGATGGATCAAATCCTTGTGGTTTACCAAACCATAGACTAATTTCAGGGTCTCCAACTATATTGTGTGTATGCTTTACATATAAACCATACCCAACATCACTTAAATTTATCTTAGATTTATTTTCAGCAATTCCTATTTTGGGATTTTTTACTATTTCCTTAAAGAAATTCAGTTCTAAGTTTGTTGAAGTGACGGATAGTCCACTTCTTGTATTCCCAAGAAACACCGGCCCCCCCACATCTGATCCCACTGTGAACCCGCTTCCAAGATTATACCTTATATTATACTCATACCCACTATAGTATTTTAAACAATCAAAAGGTGTGTTTATACAAGATATGGAATATACTACCGATGGCTTATTGATGTTTGTAAGATTGTCAAGACCATTTCCTTTTATATCTTTCATCTTCCAGTCTTGTATAACATTAATTACCGAATCTTCAGCTGTCACATAATTACCTCCATAAGAACAGCAAATTCCGGCCGGGTTGCCATGTCCATGCCAGCTACTGAGACCCACTTTGCTTATTTCCTTAATCACAACATCCCCTGTCGGTCCAAACTTTGAGTTGTCTAGATAATGAGCATCTTGAATTAAGGTACAATCAAGATAATTACTTAGATAATTGCGAACTTGTTTACTGTTGTTAATTAAACTTCCCTCTGATGCCCATTGTTCAAAGAACAAAGCAGAAGACAGATATTCATTATCTCCGTAGCCCGGACAACTCTCATAAATCATAACCTTGTCTGTCCAGCGTCTTATTTCTGCAGAATTTGTACACAATAGCCTTCCAACTGAAATAGTTGGGTTAAATCCTAACGAATCAACCGGCGCTGTATATATTGACATGCCGGCTTCTTTTCTTAATGGCCACTTCTGTGTCAAATCGCAGAAGTAGGCATCTGTTGGGACAACCCACTCTCCACAATCTGAGAAAGGATCATCTTTTTTACTATAAATCTTTGTGCATTTTCTGATTGGCATTGATGTCCGAGAGTCTCCCACAAGAAGACAGTAGAAAAAACCATTTAAGGCAAATTGGTCAGCTAAATATGCCCTAAGAGAAGCAGCACTGTCAACGATTTTATTATCTCTTATCGTTTTATTTGGATTCACTGCGTATGTGGACGATGAAAGAATTTCTTCAATTGTTTTCACTATAATTTTATATCCCTTTTGCTTCTTCCAAAGTATAAAATCAGAAAGAGCCTCTTTTAAATTTTGGGGAGTGATAATATAGTAATATTTATTAGACAATAAATCACTTAGATTTTGTATATGCGCGCACACGTGCGAACGATATCAAAATTTTTTATTTAATCTCTATTAATTTGACTTTCAATTGACGGATCAACAAGACCAGCACTCTTTGCCATGCTTTCTACTCCAGTATCTATAATTGTTTCATCAAGTTCTCCAAAGGGATTGGGAACAGGAGGAAAAATAGGAGTGAAATTCATTTCATTTTTCTCACATTCTTCATAAGATAGCGTAAATGTAACAGAGTTATATGTTTCAATCTCTTGCTTGGCACCAGCATAGCTTATAGGGCTTACTCCAACTGTGACAACGTGCATATATCCGCCAAGAAGACTTTCTCCAACAATTCCAATTTGTGGAGTAAAGTCATATGCAGAATAGGCCAATCCTGTTCCCGGAGTAAATGCGTTATTTTCAATATTGTTTACCGTGGTTTGCTCTTGTGCAGGATATACCGGATATTGACATTGCATTTGTCCGTGTGGTGTTGCGCTATTAAATAAAATAACAATATTTTTACAAAAGGTTGGAACAAGAAAACGAAAATATTGTACAGGCAATTCCGGATTACCCGTAGTTGTCTCATATGTTAAATCTCCCCATTCAAAATGAGAGTACATATTTCCGTCAGTGCCTTCCACTGTCTTTTCGTTTAATTGTGAAGGATCAAAATATGCAGTGTATTTAAATTCTTTAGCCGATAGACTGGAAGTACTTATAATACTAAATAATACAATCCTAAATATTATCGGAAGTATTTTTATCGGTGGTTTATAGGTTGGTTTCATGTTATAGTAAATTAGTCGGTGAGAATCATTTTCTTGCTGTCAATCTCCGCGCCGTCGATGATGAGAGCGTAGATATACATGCCGGGCTGCAGCGATGAGCCGTCTACTACTACGGAGCAGTTTCCGCGCTGCTCTATGTCAAGCCGCTTCACCTGCTTGCCCTGAAGGTCGTAGACGCATACAAATGCCTCTGCGGAGCCGTCTGGCACTGTGCATGAGATGCTTGTGGACTCTTTGAAGGGGTTGGGGCGGTTCTGGAGGAGCGAGGCTTTCCCATCAAGTATATCGGAGGCAGATGCCGAGGAGCTTTTCTGTGGGGCTTTCCTTCCTGAGAGGACAGCTATTGTCTCGTCCTGCTCCTTCACACGCGACTCGAGGGTCTTGTAAGCGTCTACAAGAATCGGGATAAAGCCGAGGTAATCGACACTGAGATAGCCGTTCTCATCCTCTATAACCAACTCAGGGAACACCTCTTTCACCTCCTGGGCAATGAACCCGAACCGGGTGCGGCCGTCGGGAGTCATCGCTATCTCTTTTTCCACAATACTATCATCAGAGGAGGAGGCATTGGCCTTTGTAGCCTCCGGAGCGTCTGTGAGGCTGTAGCTTACAGGTGAAATTTCGCCTAAAGATGAACTGAATCCGTCAAGCGATGAGATATTGCTCTTTAAGCGTGAGTCAGAGTTCACAACGAAAGAGTTGCCCCTTACATCGCAATTGAAGACAAAAGGAGCGGTCACTCGTTTGCTACTAAATGAAAATACCACTTTGTTGTCAGCTTTGTAGTTCAAGCCTTTGCTTCCGAAAAGCGACAACACGTCAGAATCAGCGTTGCCGATGCCCGCCGGTTCGCCGATACCCACTTTCTTTTCATTACCGAAAGTGATGTAGGCACCGGATTTATAGGCTCCGGTTCCAAGAAGATTGAGCTTGGCGAGAGTATCTGCCCTGAATACCAGAGGATTGTCCGGTTGAATAATACCGATATTTGATTTTTCAGGGAGAACAGCGCTAAATGTCTCCGTGCCGATGCGGACATTGCCGGATTTGAGCACTGTGAGCTGTGCGTTCATTCCGAAAGCACAAACGGCCATGAAGGCAATACTTAAAACAAGTTTTTTCATGATGGTAAGGTTTGTAGGTTAATAATGTAATTTGGCTTTTTAAGGGGTAGTTGCAATAAATGCAGTCAGTAGGGAAGTCAGGCCATTCAGGCTGCTACAGATGTTACTCTACAGAGAGAGTGCCGGAGAACACAACGCCATCAGGGGTGACTGCGGATATGGAGTATTCACCTTGCAGGGCGCCTGTCTCTATATAGTATCCTTCATCAGGAGACATAGAGGCAGAACATTCGAAGCCGTCATAGAGTCCGGAGACAGTGACTTCATATTCGAAATACGATTCGGCAGGATAGACATATATCCCTTCGCCCATATATTCGTATTCAAGGAAGACACTCGATGGAGCACGATGCCCTTTAGGAAATGATTGCCTGTCTAACTTTCCTTTTTTTATATCAGGCGTAGGAGGGGGTGTTGGCACTTTCTGTGCCATAACTGAAAGCATGCAAGAGACAGCCATCAGAACACACAAACACTTTGTAGCTATATTCATTGTTTTATTAAATTATGCCACAAAAGTAACGACATCCTCAATCTTTTGCAAAAATTGCGGCTCGCGGTTTTAACAATCTATATATTAATATAATATAGGCAATATTGAATAATAAATGACTCAAAACATAGCTGTTTTTTAGAGAAACGCGAGTAAAAAATTTCAATAAAAAACGCTTTTTCGGCTATTAAATATCATTTCCGGGTTATAAGGCTGATCAGTTCATCTTTTCTATTGGAAGAAGATCCTGAGATAGCGGCGATAACCCTGCGGCTGCGGTCATAATATGCCTGCATGCTTATATCTTCTATACCACAGACTGATTCTTTAGAAAAATCAACACAACGCAACATTACAAATTTACGCTGATTCTTATTTAAAGTCACAGAAGAACAGACATCAGATAATAAATTATTATGGATAAAGTTTATTAGCCACTCCATGTTTTCAACTAAATCCCGATCTTCTTTAAGCATATCGAGCTCTTTTCTGATATTCTTCAGAACTTTAGATTCATTCTTTTCTTTTTCACTCGAATTATAATATAGCGATGAGATTGCTCCAATGCGCAAGAAAACAGAACTTATATATTTTTCAGATTTACGGAGTAGCTGGTCTGTAATTTTAATTTTATCATTTTCCTTTCTTATGCAATCTAATTGTTCTCGCATGTCACTTAAATCCCCTCTCGATTTTTTAAGTATTTGCAAAAAACTGTTCTTTTTTTGTGAATATCTAATATATAGAACATATATCACAAGCAGGAAAATCAAAACCATTAAACATATGACTGAATTCTGTAAGAAATTACGGTCGCGCTCATATTCAAGTTTGATATTTTGCTCTTTAAATTTCATATCATTAAATATACGCGCCGCGCTGTTAGCTTCATTCCTTATTTTCGCGACATACCATTTATCTTGAATGTCATATTCATGCTTAAGATTCTTGAATGCATTTTTATAATCACCTTGATGAACATAATATTCAAAAGGAACTTCTGTCTCTCCTTGATGGGATTTTATGTAGTCTATCGCAATCTGAATGCTATCATTTTTCGCATCAATTGCAAGCATACATGACAAGTAGCTGTTAAGATGACCTTCCGGCAACTCCTCAAATGAACGATATTTCAAAAGAATGTCATAATATAATTTCCCATTTAACCAATCATCAGCCCATAAATATGCACTCGCTAAATACATAAGTGAAGTAGCCAGCATTTCTTCATCATTCAATTCTTTAGCCTCATTGCAAATTCGGGTTATCATGGGAATGCCTTCTTGTGAGAGTCCGCTTCGACACAATGACAAGCCATACCATAATGTGGCATCCTGTATAAAAGGTACCGAATCAGTGCGCTGATAATGTTCATACGAACGTCTTGCGAATTCCTGCTCCTGTGGTACATCGCCGGCATCTTTGTAGGTCTCTCTCATAGCGGCATAAATTTTACCAAGATAAAAATGGTCGGTCGTGTCTGCCATGTTCTCAGCTTCAAGAAATGTGGATATGGCTTCCCCGGACTCCCCGGCATTTCGGAGTATGCACCCCTGTGCGAAAAGGGAGCGCATGGCGTTGCGGCGGTCGCCTGATTCTACAAAATGACGCGCGGCGGCTGATATCTCCACCTCGGAGGTGTCGTCAATGAAATTCTTGTAGCGGGCCTCGGCGCGCATAAGACGGAAAAGAGCTGTGTCACGCGAAGTGCGCAAGAGTGAGTCGGGGAACATCTCAACGAGGCGAAGGGCGGAATCGGGGCGCACCGTCAGGAGAGAGTCAATCACGGCAAGCATCTTCTCGGCAGGGGAAGTGGATGACTGGCGTGAGCAACCACATGCCGCAACCAGCAGCACGACCGGCATGAGAATAGAGGCCATATGTGATATGAGACGTTGCACAGTCAGTTCTTTTCCGCCGCAAAGTTAGTGAATTTTATCAGAAGTATTTAAGTATATGACTAAAATTTGAAACGTACTCACCCTTATGTCATATTACACACATCCCACCCTTTCACAAAATAAGTAAGCCGGAGAGGATTCCTCCCCGGCATTGTGATTTAAGCTGCAGTTGAATTACATGGCAAGCCTTTATAGGCAAGTCTCTGTTTATACAAGTAATAGGCGCCACTCTTCTCTATGTCTGGCAAAGCCCAAAAAACTTTATACGGGGCCACACATCTGCGAGGCCAATGTTGAAATCAAGGATTCAGGTTTAACAGTCTCCAAGAAAATCAACCCGTTTACTATTATGATACGCATATTGCGGAATTACTGCACGGGGAATCAAATTTTTTTTAAAATTTAATCGCAATTTTTTATTAAAATCTCCCTTGCCGCAAACCAAAACAAACGCAGAGCGCATAAAATATGCTCCCTGCGTTAGAAAAATATGGCTGCCGGCATGACAACCGGCAGCCAATCATATTTTCATTACCTAAAAAGAAGGCAGATATCAGTCAATCTTTTCGTCAGCCTCGTAGCCGCCCATCTCGCGGATGGCGTTCTTGAGCATAACATACTGCTGGAAGAGGTGGTTCACAGGCACTTCGTCCTTAGTGTAGTCGTGCATCGGGCTCTTGAGGAAGAAGCTGAGGAAACGCTGTATGCCGAAGCGGCCTGCACGCTGGGCGAGGTCGCTCAGAAGCACGAGGTCAAGACAGAGAGGCGCAGCAAGGATAGAGTCGCGGCAGAGGAAGTTGATCTTTATCTGCATGGGATAGCCCATCCAGCCGAAAATGTCGATGTTGTCCCAGCCCTCCTTGTTGTCGTTGCGCGGGGGATAGTAGTTGATGCGCACCTTGTGATAATACTGGGTGTCTTCATCATTGCCGTGGCCATAGAGGTCGGGCTGCTCTTCGGGCACGAGGATGCTTTCGAGTGTTGAAAGCTTGCTCACCTCTTTTGTGCGGAAGTTTGCGGGCTCGTCAAGCACAAGGCCGTCGCGGTTGCCGAGAATATTGGTTGAGAACCAGCCTGCAAGGCCGAGGCAGCGGGTGCCGATGATGGGGGCGAAGCCTGACTTCACGAGTGTCTGGCCTGTCTTGAAGTCCTTGCCGGCGATAGGCATCTTGGTCTTCTCTGCGAGCTCCCACATAGCAGGGATGTCAACAGTGGTGTTAGGAGCGCCCATGATGAAGGGGCAGCCCTCTGAAAGCGCTGCATAAGCGTAGCACATTGAAGGAGCGATGCGGTCTCTGTCGTCAGCCTTCATTGCTTTTTCAAGAGCTGCAAGAGAACCGTGAACCTCTTCGTCTACCGGCACATAAACCTCAGTTGAAGCAGCCCAGAGCACAACCACGCGCTCTACGCCTGTCTCCTTCTTGAAGTTGCGGATGTCTTCGCGAATCTGCTCGGTCATGTCCCAGCGGTCTTTGCATTCTTTCACGTTGTCGCCGTCGAGACGCTTTGCATAATTATGGTCGAAGGCAGCCTTCATGGGCTTGATGGCTTTGAGCTCATCCTCTACGGGGAGAATGTCTTTAGCCTTGAGCACCTCTGCGTTCACAGCAGATTCGAAGGCGTTGGCGGGGTAAACGTCCCATGCGCCAAACACAATGTCGTTAAGATCTGCCAAGGGCACGATGTCCTTATAGTGGAGATACTTCTCGTTCTCGCCGCTGCCTACGCGGATCTTGTCATACTGGGTCATTGAGCCTACAGGCTTTGCAAGACCTTTGCGGGTCATGAGCACACCTGTCATGAATGTTGATGTCACGGCACCGAGTCCTACTACAAGCACACCAAGTTTTCCCTTGGGAGCTTCTGCTTTCTGTGTTGCCATAATGTCTGTTATCAGTTTAAGTTTTGTTTTTATCAGTTTTAGAGTTTTACGGCTGCCGGCGCATGGCCGGCCTTCCGCATCTTTATTTCACAGGGCAAAAAGCGCTCCACTTTGCGAAGAGCGCCTACACCTTTTTGAATTGCGCCGTAAAATTACCTCCATTTTCGCACTCCACAAATTTTTTTTGTAAAAATCGCATCATCTCAATTCTTAAATATTCTTAACAACATGCTATTTTAGCAAACAAATGTTAATACAAAAACTATTAGCCAAAATAATTTAAATTTATGTTAATAAGGCAAACTAATAAAAATAGGCCAAAATTGGCCTATTTTTAACATTCTCAATATTTGCACACCCTTCTTAAACTCATCTTACGGCTTACGTGAAACTTAGTTTCAATACTCCACAAGATGATACTGCATCAAAGGTCTGTAGAAGTCCTGAAATGTATAAGGGAATAACTGAAGACCAATCTCAGTTGGTAATCCAAAATCTTCCGGATTCTCAAATTTACCAGGCTGAGGAACCGTAGGATCGTCAGAATCTATGTATGCCATAAACGGAATAGGGGTCATCATTATTCTCACATCTGAGTAATCCCTGAGTCTGCCAGGATTAATATGAACCACAAAAGATTCTTCATCTGTCCTTGTTATTGACAAACCATTGAAATATTCATTTGTGCCTTCATCCGGCATATCTCCTATTAGTTCTTCATCTCCTAATGTGTATCTCACAGACCCTTTCTCAATAATTGTTCCATTCCCCATCCTTACATTCAAGTCACATTCGTCTGCAGGAAGAGGAATCGCCATATTATATCCGTATGTGCCAGGAAGCATGAGAATGCCTGATATACTATATATCTTCTCGTCAGTATTTGCCTTAAACAAAGTTATATTTCCTTTATAATAGAAACCTCTTGTATAAGACACCTCCGGCTCTTGCACTTTCGGCACTCGGGTATCCGGCTCATCATATTCTCCAGTTGAACATCCCGCAAAAAGTAATGCCATAAATGACATCGTCAAAATCAAATGTTTTGCTCTCATATTTAAAACATTTAAAATGGTTATTATCTATTACAAAATCAGCAATACATACAAAAACACATTACAATATACTTTAATAACTTTTTTTTAAATAATTTATTATATATTATAAAAAAAGCATCCATTCACAATGGACACTTTTATAGCATTTGCCAATCATACAAATGAAGGCATTTGCTAAACACGCCGAGAGATTGCCGACATTCTTGAATATACCGGGCAATCCATTTATATCAGGCTCCTTCGATGAAGTCGAGAGCTTCGTCGAGGCTTTCAATGATGTTGGGGTGCATAGTGGCGTCTTCCTCTGCAGTCCAGCCCTTACCCTTCAGCCACATCACCTGGCAGCCGGCTTTCTCTGCCGGGACAATGTCTTTTGAATAACTGTCGCCAAACACAAGCACCTCCTCAGGCTTCAAGCTCAAAGCCTCCACACCGAGAGTAAAAATCTTGGGGTCAGGCTTGCGAACGCCCACAACAGCACTCTCAATAACCTTCTTGAAATATTTGTCAATGCCGAAATCTTTTAGCACTGTCTCTACATTGCCATAGAAATTCGACACAAGAACCATCGGGTATTTTTTCGACAAGGCATCAAGCACCGGCTTGGCATTCTCCACCGACGCCTTAGCAGAGTCATAACATATCAGCGCCACTTTCTTGGCCATATCTTCCACTTGCGACGCCGGGAAATGACCAAGCTCGGAAAGGCGCTGAAGTTCTATCTGCATCTTGATGTCGAGAAGGTCATGAAAATTATGGTGGGGAAGGATATGAAGCGTGCGAGCCAGCTCACGCTCTGCATACACATACACCTCACGGAACTCTGCCTTGTCGGCCGCAACCCCGGCCTGCTGCCACGCAGCCCATATCACCTCGCTCCAATGGTCGCCACCGGTGTCAAGGGTGCCGCCATAGTCGAATATGACACCTTTTATCTTACTTACGTCTACATTCATAACATTATATTATTTATAAGGAAACTCACGCCAGTTATAAGGGAACTCACGCCCGCCGTGTCGCCCGGATTCCGAAGCAGGGGTGAGCGGCCGGTCTCAGCCCTCCCTTTGCAACTGTCTCACAAAGCTTTTGCATATCTTTTCGTGGCGACACATCATATATACTAAAACGATATTGAGCACCGTGAGTTCGAACGCAAAATAAAGCCAAGGCATACGGAAAATCAGTATTGCGGCAAAAAGGGCGAAACTTCTTGTATTGAAAGAGAGAATATTGGTGTATTTCATCAGAGGCTTGCTCTTCTCACGGAACGCGTCGCGGAAGCTTTGCGGAATGTCCTGCCCGTATTTCTCCTTCAAGACACTGCGAAGCCTCTGCATCCACGGGGTGCGCTTCTCCTGCCCCACAGTGTAGTTGGTGTAGAAAGCAAGAGTGAGCTTGCTCCAGAAATCTTTTTTCCAGGAAAGCTGATGAAATCGCTCCCGGAGCACAGAGGCAGTGTCGAGCTCGCTGCCCTCCTTACCCTTCAGGAAGAATAGATGGAACTGGCGGTAATAGTCGGCCATGGCTGCCTGAGTGGCATGGAAAAAACCTGTCACCACAGCCATCACCCATATCACCCAGTGATGAGCGCTGAAAAAATCGCTCGTGACATTCTCGCGCAGACATATCGCCACATAGATGGCAATAAACCAAAGGTCGCCGCTAAGCCCGTCGAGAATTCGGCCTATGCGTGAATACTGCTTGGTCATGCGCGCAAGCTGGCCGTCGGCGCTGTCGAAAGAATCGGCCCACATCAGAAGCACAACCCCGATAACATTTATCCAGATATTGTCAAAATAGAAAGCCACGCCGGCCCCCACCCCGAGAAAGATAGAGGCTATCGTGATGGCATTAGGCGTGATGCCGAGTTTCTTTGCCAGCAAAGCCCACCTATAGCCGATGGGCCGGTAAAATATGAGGTCGAAAGTCTCCTCCGTGTCCATCGACTTCAGAGAATCCTTATATGACGAATTTCCTTTTTCCAAATTATCCATGTTCCGCTATCAGTTTTTATCAGCATCTTTCTTTCGCCATGCCTTGATGGCCGAAAGCACACATTTGGCAATGTAAGGGGCTGCATCCTGCCGACACGGGGCGAAACTTGGCCAGTCGTTGAAATCGATTATCCTCACTGTCCCGTCGGCACCGACAATGCAGTCGCCGCCATAGATCTTCACATCGAGTATGTCGGAAGCCGCCTGGCACATCTCTTTGAGTTTATCCTCGTCGAAATGCAGGCCGCGGCTTTTGCCGTTCACCGCCTCGTGGCCATATTTGCTATGACCCTCGTCGAAAGGATAGAACCAATAGAAAAACGGCTGGCCGCTCACGCCATAAAACTTTATAAGGTCGCCCACAAGATGGCGGTTGATGACCGCCCTCTTTATTCCTCTGTAGAAATATTCGTGAAGCACCTCCTGCGCCTCCTCGGGATGACGGCAATAGCTCACGTCTTCCTTGTGCATGGCGTGAAAATCGCCTCGCTTGATCCAGCATGAGGAGAAACCGGCCTTCCGAAGATCGTCAATCACCGACTCGTTGGTGTTGACAATAAGGCTGTCGGGATAAGGCACCTTGTTGCCGAGCAAAATGCGGGTCATGCGCTCGCGGGTGCAGTTCTCTATGCCGAATCCTGAATTTATCACAAGCTTCCCCTCCTCTTCAAGAGCCTGGAGTTTGGCAATCGACGCCTGCTCGCGACACATATTGAGAATTACAGGCTCCTCAATGTCGGAAGCCTGGAATTTATCTTCGCTATAAACGTTGACTTCACAGCCGCGCTTGCGCAGCTGCTCGGCCGCGGCATTAAAAATCGCCGCGTCGTTTCCGATGTGGTTGGGGGAATAGGCTCCGGCCCTCATCACCCCCGCTATCTTTATATCCGCCATGGGTTATATTTTCAATATTTATTCCGATTTCAGAAAAGCCTCTGCCGAGGCAATGTCGGAGGCATGGTCTACATCTACTATCTTGTTCATATCGTAAGCCATCAGCCAAAGCCCGTCGCTCACGAGAGCGCGCTGATAATTGCGCATCCTGCCCACGCCTTCGTCAAGACACCTCCTCAACACCGGGATGGAACTGCCCGAAAGGCCATAGACGCCTCCGCTCACATATCTCACGCCCTCTGCAGGAGAATCAAGAAAACCGGCTATCCTGCCATCCTCATCGGTGGCCACATAGAGAGGCTTCTCGTCGTCAATAAACGAGGTGACAGCCATCATCCCGTCTATGTCTTCGGGAGCATTCTCATATGCCTCCACATATTTTGCAAAATCCCGCTCACGGAAAATAGTGTCGACCGTAGTTATGATGAAACGCCCCTTACCCTCCATCACTTTCGACAGCTCGTAGAAACTGTGCATGGAAGTTGGAGTGGTTTTCACCACAAGATGAAGCGGGCAAGGCAGCTGCGGGGCAAGAGCCCGAAGGAAGCCGGCCACTTCTGTCATCTCTTCATTCACAATCACGCTCACCGATTCAGCGCCACACCTCACAAAGATGTCGATAAGCCGGCCAATCATGGGCGACCCGTCGATACGCACCAAAGGTTTCGGGAATCCTACCCCCTCCTGCACAAGCCGCGACCCCTGGCCGGCGGCAATTATTCCGAAATTCATGATTCAGTATTTTGAGTTGATGTGTTGTCGCTATCCTCTTCCGGCTCCTGCCGAGTCTCCGGCCTGGCTTTCACGCCATCTCCCTTGGAGGGAGACGGCTTCTCCTTTTTCGGCTGACGCTCTCCGAGGCTCTGGCGCTCACCCTTGTCGGGTTTGTCGGTTGTGTATTTTCTCAACGGATTGGCCGATGCCGCCAGAAAAGACTCCCTGCGGCGGAAGATATCGATGGCCTTGTAGATTGCCTCGCGCATGGACGTCTCGTCGGCAACACCCTTCCAGGCAATTCCGAATGCTGTGCCATGGTCGGGAGATGTTCTCACATAAGGCAGCCCGGCTGTGAAGTTCACACCGCGCTCGCCGGCAATAGTCTTGAACGGGGCAAGCCCCTGGTCGTGATACATGGCCACTATGCCGTCAAACTTGCGGTAATCGCCAAGCCCGAAGAATCCGTCGGCGGCAAACGGGCCGAACGCAAGCACTCCCTTTTCGCGGAACTCCGCTATGGCCGGCTCTATTATCTCCTTCTCCTCTGTGCCGAGCACACCTCCGTCGCCGGCATGAGGGTTAAGCGACAGGACGGCAATCTTCGGCCTTTCAAAACCGAAGTCCTGACGCAACGACAGGTTGAGTGAATCAATCGCCGCATCTACGCTCTCTTTTGTGACAGCCTCCGCCACTTTCGACACCGGCAGGTGTGTGCTGACCAAAGCCACACGGACATTGTCGTCAAAAAGAATCATGCGCGCTTTGCTGCCATCGCCTAAGGCGGCTTCAAGATATTCCGTGTGGCCGGGGAAACGGAACTTGTCGCTCTGCACAGCCTCTTTTGAGATAGGGGCCGTGACGAGCACATCGATGTCGCCTGCCTTGAGAGCCGCCACGGCTGCCTTGAGAGCCGCCACAGCCGCTTCGCCGGAGGCTGCCGTAGGCTCGCCGGGAGTCAGTTCCGGCACTTCTGCGCCTATCTCCACAACGCTCACACGCCCGTCAGGAGCGGAACCGGCATCCGTCGCCTTGTTTAATCTGATCTCCTCCAGCCCGAGCTGCTTGCGGCATTTCTCGGCAAGGGAGTGATAACCGAAAATAACCGGGGTGCACAGTTCGGTGACACTCTCATGAGCCAGAGCCTTTAGCGTAACTTCATAGCCTACCCCATTTATGTCTCCGTGGGTGATGCCCACTCTTATTGGTCTTGCCATCGTAATAATCATTTTTTATTCTTGCCGGCAAGCATTCCGCAGGCGGCCATTATGTCTTCACCTCGCGAGCTCCTGATAGTGGCTGTCACTCCTTTGGAGTTGAGGTAATTTCTGAACATCAGCATTCTCTCGTCGCTGCTTGGATGCAGTTCCACTCCGGGGATAACGTGAAATCTGATAAGGTTCACCCTGCAGTCAAGCCCCCGTATAAGGCGTATGAGCAAATCGGCGTGGGCTATGTCGTCGTTCACGCCGCGCCACATGATATATTCAAAAGAGAGCCTTCGCTGGTGGCTGAAGTCATATGCCTCAAGCATTTTTATCACGCTCGAAATCGGGAATGCCCTCTGGGCGGGCATAAGCTGGTCGCGCTGCATGGGGTCGGCAGTGTGAAGGCTCACGGCCACATGCACCTGAGTCTTCTCCAAGAGATCTTTCAACTGAGGCAGCTTGCCTACTGTCGACACCGTGATGCGCTTAGGGCTCCATGCCATTCCCCATGGCGCGGTCATTATCTCAATCACAGTAAGAAGCGCGTCAATATTGTCAAGAGGCTCCCCCATTCCCATAAACACCACATTGGTGAGCTCCGTGGCCGGAGTCTCTCCGGGCTTGGGAGCCGGGGGGATGCTCAACACCTGGTTGATAATCTGCGCCGCTGTGAGCTGCGCTCTGAAGCCAAGGCGGCCTGTGGCGCAGAAATAACAGTTCATCTTGCAGCCGGCTTGCGACGACACGCAAAGAGTGGCCCTGTCGTGGTCCGGGATATACACACTCTCTATGTCATTGCCGCTGCCCACATCGAAAATATATTTCACTGTGCCGTCGGCTGATTTCTGACGCGACAGCGGGGCCTCCCGCCCTGTCACATAATTCGCCTCGAGCCATTCTCGATTTTTCTTCGAGATATTGACCATCTCGTCAAATCGGGTCACCTTCTTTTTATATAGCCATTCGGCCAGCTGTTTCGCCACAAATTTCTGCATTCCTCCGGAAAGCACCACTTTTGTGAGCGCATCCAGATTCATGCCAATCAGCGGAGGACGTTGCGTGGTTGCCTGCATATTCTTTGTTATGTCTGTGTTGTGTTAAAGCGAAGGGCCGGCGCCGGGAAACGGCGACGACCCTTCGGCTGTGTTATCGTCTCTTCGATACCTGCGTCATCAATCGCCGGCCTCGAATTTATAGATATTATTTTCAATCTCCTTAGCGCCTTTGAGCATTTCACCCATGTTGGGGCTAATGAGCTGGAAATACTGCTGCTCATACTGCTGCTCGCTATAGGGGAATTTTTCTGTTGCAGTTGAAGTGACCTGGTAAGCATACACTCCGTCGTCGCCCTTGACAACAACCACCTTGCCGGGCTGGCTGCCGGCTATGCGGCCCATCACACGGGCATCGCGCACCTGCGAGTTGCGGCCGAAACGGAAGTTGGGGTTGTTCTGGGGCTCAACGCCCATAGCCTGAGCGGCCGATGCCATGCTGCCGGCCTTGGGCTGATACTGCTTAACCAATTCGTCGCCTGCCTTCGACTTGCGGGCACGGTCTGTCACAATCTTATTAACATCGTTGTTGGTGAGCGGAGCGAAGTCGTCATATTCATTGACCACTGCCACTGCATAGAGAGCGGGGGTCATGGCATCTTTCGACTCATAGATGTGGCTCACTGCGCCGGGCTTGCCGTCGATCATCACCCAACGCACCACCTGGCGGCTGTCGGGATAGTAGCTCTGCATTCCTGCCATGCGGGGCATTGCCGGCTGAGAAGACGACACGCTCATGTTCTGAACAGAATAGCCCGACTTGGCTGCATTGGCCATGAAATTCTTTGTGCTGGCATTCTCGTCGAGGAATTTCTCAAGTTTGGCACGCTCGTCATTGAGAGTCTTGGAACTCGGCTTGAGATCATAAGTCACCTCGTCATATTCATACACCTCTACAGGAGCATTTCTTTTCGACACCTGAGCAAGCACAGCACCCTGGGGCGCCGACATCAGAGAAATATATTTGCCTCCGGCATTGAAAAGAGAGTCAAGCTGGCTTGATTCAAGAGCGCCTGTGCGACCCTGTGCATTGAAAAGTGTTATCCACTGCTCTTTCTGGGCGAACACGCTGTCGGCGGGGAACTTCTTGCCGATCGAATCGATTGAGAGCCCGCTGTTGAGGCTTGCAAGCACCTTGTCGGCCAAATTGCCGCCTGCCACCTGCACGAGGTTAAGCTGCACTGAGTCGACAGCCTGAGAACGACGGCCCATCTTCACGATTGTAAAGCCTTTGAGGTTTTCGCTGATAAGTTTCACAGAATCGCGTGAAGCGGAAAGCACATAGTCTTTCACCATGCCTCTGGGGAGGTCAGCTGCGCGAAGCTCCTTATGAGCCAATACTATTCCTTCCTTTTTAAGTTCCTTGCTCAGCTGCGCGGAGCTGTCGCGGAGCACAGCCGTGGTCTGCGCTGCAAGACGGCGGGCCGCCTCACGGTCGGCTGCAGAAGGAGCGATGCTCACTGCTATGAACGCAACATCCTTGGTGGGCTCAACCACTTTAAAGCGGTTCTTCACGTTCTCATATTCCGCGCGGAGCACATTCTCGTCGACAGCATATTTTTCCGGGTCGAGCTGGCCGTAGGGATGATAAGCATAGTCAACGTTGCGGGTTGCCACATAGTCATTATAAAGAGCCTTCTTGTCAAGGTCGTTTGCCTTGATTGTGCCATAGAGCAGACGCTGATAAGTCTGACGACGAATCATCTGGCTTGTCTCTGCCTCCATGGCCACCCATACTTTCTGGAACGGCTCCATCTGAGCGTCGGTAAGGCCATTGCGCTTAGGATTGAAAATCACCTCATATGCCTGCTGGGGAGTTGACACGCTCATGCCGGAGGCGTTGAGCTGCTGCATAATCTCCTGAATGCGCGGGTTCACAGGGTTTTCGAGGATGTAGAAACTGAGTTGCGAACCTGATGTCTGAATCCCGGCATTGTCGGCGGCTTCGTCAAGAAGGGTTTCGCTCACAAGGTTGTCAAGCGCCATCTGGGAGAGGAGCTGAGTGTCGAAGTTAGCATACTGGGCCGGGTTCTGACGGCGGGCCTGCTCCAACTGGTTGTTGAGTTCCTCACGCTTACGGATGTAGTCGGTGTAGTCTATCTTTTCGCCGCCGATTTTAGCCACTGTTGTGTGGTCGCCAAACAAATTTCGACTGTTGGTGATTGCGTCACCAACAATGAAGGCAAGGAGCGCCACGCCGATCACTACGATCAGTAACCCTGACTTGCTTCTGATTTTCTCTAATGTTGCCATTCTGTGCTATCGCTGTAATTGTGTTTGATTAATTCTATGGAAAAATGTCCTGATTTGGCCATATCTCTTGCGAAATATGGCCTAATCCGGATTATTTTGAGCACGCAAAGATAACACTTTTGGCTCAAATCCCCAATATTAATGCCGATTTATTAAAAAATTTTCACTCAATCGGCTTCCGGATGCCCTTTCAACGAGGGTATCAGGCTTTTCCACGGATAAATATCAAGCTATCCCGAATGCCTCTTTGATGCGTTCGGTCATGTCGAGTTTCTCCCATGTGAAGAGTTCCACTTCCATTGAAAGCGGAGCCTTGTCATAGCGCGAGGCAAACTCTTTCACCACCGTGCGAGGCTCGCGCCCCATGTGGCCGTAAGAGGCAGTCTCCCTGTAGATGGGTTTCCTCAATTTGAGAGCGGACTCAATCGCCCCGGGACGAAGGTCAAAGAGCTCCTTGATTTTTTCCGCTATCAAAGCATCGTCTATGCCCTCGCGCGCAGTGCCGTATGTGTCGACAAATATGTTTATCGGCTCGGCCTTGCCTATGGCGTAGCTAACCTGCACAAGCATCTCGCGGGCCACTCCGGCGGCAACCATGTTCTTAGCGATGTGACGACATGCGTAAGCTGCCGAACGGTCCACCTTCGACGGGTCCTTGCCGGAGAAGGCGCCCCCTCCGTGGGCTCCGCGCCCGCCATAAGTGTCGACTATTATCTTGCGCCCCGTCAGTCCGGTGTCGGCATGGGGGCCGCCAAGCACGAACTTACCTGTGGGGTTCACATGCAACACAAGCTTGTCGTCGAAAAGGGCACGCACTTTTTCAGGGAGCTTGGAAATCACACGCGGAAGAAGCACCTCTTCCACATCTTTGCGAATACGCTCCAGCATCTCCTGGTCAGCCCTTGTCTGAGCCTGCTCGGTGTCGTCGAGCGCGGGGATAAAATCATCGTGCTGTGTAGAAATCACAATTGTGTGCACACGAAGAGGAGTGCGGTCGTCGGCATATTCCACAGTCACCTGGCTCTTTGCATCAGGGCGCAGATACGTCTTCAGTTTACCTTTTCTATAATAAGACATCTCCTGACCCTCGCGGCGTATTTCCGCGAGTTCGCGGAGAAGAAGGTGAGAAAGGTCGAGTGAAAGCGGCATGTAGTTATCGGTTTCATCTACTGCGTAACCGAACATCATGCCCTGGTCGCCGGCGCCCTGCTGAAGTTGCTCGCCACGGCTCACGCCCCTGTTGATGTCGCAGCTCTGCTCGTGTATGGCAGAGAGGATGCCAAGAGAATCGCCGTCGAAACGATATGCGCCTCTGTCGTAGCCAATCTCCCTTATAAGTTCGCGCACAGTGGAATGAAGGTCTACATACGCGCCGCTGCTCACTTCTCCGGCCACTACCACCTGCCCGGTGGTGCAAAGAGTCTCGATGGCCACATGGCTTTGAGGATCGCGGGCGAGAAACTCGTCAAGAAGAGTGTCGCTTATCTGGTCGGCCACCTTGTCGGGGTGCCCTTCGGAAACTGATTCCGATGTGAATAAATAACTCATATAATGTATTCTATTTTTTATTTTATTTGGTTTCGATGCTCGGCCCACACAATGGCCAAAGCATATTTATAATCTCAATATTTGGCGAGGCATAAAAAAAGAGCCTCCGGATTCGGGCTCGCGCCCACTTCCAAATGCTCCGCCTGAACTTCCGGCCGCGCCAGGCGCATCCGGAAGAGGAAAATCCTCAATGTGCAGTTTTAGCATTTTTTCAAGTGGTTGCAAGCAGCCAAATTTTTCCACTTCATGGCCATGGACCATGCTTTTTCATCTGCAAAATTACAACATTCCGGTGTAATCCGCAAATAACAGGCCACAAAAAATCCGCAGGATGTAAAGCCTGCGGATTTCTGTCGGGGTGAGGCGACTCGAACGCCCGACCTCTACGTCCCGAACGTAGCGCGCTAACCAACTGTGCTACACCCCGATTGCGTTAGCGACTGCAAAGTTAGACATTTTTTTTGAAACAGCCAAATATTTTTCACTTTTTTCAATAATCTTAAAAAATTTCATAGCCTGTTCGTCATTTTATTTGACTGTCACATTATCTGCACATCTGCATTTAGCGACACTTAACCACAACATATGCAATTTTTTAAACACACATTGCGCATAGTCACGGGTTGTATCTTATAATATTGGATCCTGCTCCTTTTTTACGTTCTATACAGATTCCTTTCACGGGATGCCGGCTTGTCACCATAGGTTACGACGCGGCAGGTCTTTGTCATAGCGTGATCGCAGTCTTTCTACAAGACGAGAAAGGTCGCGAGAAAAGCGATGGCCAATCCAGACTCCGCTATTCGTGAGTATAACCCAGCACTCTCCATCGGGAAATCTCTCAATAAGCGCATGAGTAGAGCTGAGGGTGCCGGTGCGCGACCATTTCCCTTTTGCATCAACCTCGCTCCAGCCACGGCTCATCTTGTCATTGTCGTCATGAGCAGTCATAGCAGCCACGCTGTTTGCATTTATCACATCCCTGACACGGGAATCGCCGTCAATAGCGGCCACAAGACGCGCCAGATCGGCGGCGGAGGCCACCCATCCTCCGGCACCCATGAGCCCATTGACGTTGCTGCCGCCATACACCCTTTCAACCATTTTTCCGCTGCCGTTATACTCCTCCACCAATTCTCCATCGGGGGGATAATACTTCACCTCACGCTTGTTGCGGTCGGCATAATAATTTGTGGCAGGACAAAAATAATACGCCCCGGCAGGCTGCAATACCTCCTTATCGACGTAATCCCAGTAACTAAGCCCTGTAACTTTCTCTATAACAAGAGAAAGCAACATATATCCAAAATTACTGTACCGTCTTCCGAAACCCGGCATAAACCCTAAGCGGCGCCCGAGCACAATCTTTGTAAGCTCCTGATTAGTCGGCGGGGCTTTAAGCTTCTTAACCGCCATAATATCTTTGGTGTTAAACATCGGATCACCCGCACCCAAAGTAAAACCACCCTTATGCCTGAGAAGATGGTCAACCGTAATCTCCTTTATCCTTTGGTCGCGTATGGCAGACGTATAGGAAGTGTCGTTAAGAATCCCTTCATGTCCAAACACCTTCATGTCAAGATTGAGTTTCCCTTGCTCACAAAGCTTCATTATTGCCACCGCAGTTATAAGTTTTGAAGCCGAAGCCATACGCATTATCGATGTTGCCTCCATCTTGTCGCCGGCTTCCCTGTCGGCCCAGCCATAACCTTTGGCATAAAGCAACGAGTCATTGCGAGTAACAGCCACAGACATTCCTTTAAGCTCCCACTTCTGCATGAATCGCTCAATCTCCTTGTCCATAGGATACAGAGCCTTCCATTCCGACGAACGATTTGTCAACGTGTCGCTCCACCTGACTGAGAACCCCTTCGGCGATTCTTCGGGAGAATCTGCCTCCCTTTTCATAAATATGTGAATAAGCACAAATATCAGCACAGAAAAACCGATAATATAAAGCGTGCCCCTTCTGATGTCAGATTTCCTCATCTTTAAAAAGATAAAATCCTGCCTGATAAAGCAGGAACCCAACTGCAAAGATAATCATTAAAACTAACATTCACAAAGAAGAATATCCATATCCACAAGTGTTTACCGGCCATTAGGCAGTGATGCAAACCATTATGCGCCATTTTGTGTTATAAATAAAAAATTATCAACAATAATCCCCTAATACGAATTATACATATGAACCACAAAAAACTGACAGCCGAGAATGGCCGTCCTATAGCCGACAATCAGAATGTGCAGACCGCCGGCGTGCGCGGCCCTGTCACAATCCAAGACCCCTGGTATATCGAAAAACTCGCCCATTTCGACAGAGAGGTGATTCCCGAAAGAAGAATGCACGCCAAAGGGTCAGGGGCATTCGGCACTTTCACTGTCACTAATGATATTTCCGAATTTACAAAAGCTTCGATATTTGCAGAGGTCGGCAAGAAGACCCCTTGCCTGGTGAGATTCTCGACGGTGGCTGGAGAAAGAGGCGCCGCCGATGCCGAGAGAGACATCAGAGGGTTTGCCATCAAATTCTATACCGACGAAGGCAACTGGGATCTGGTTGGCAACAACACTCCGGTGTTTTTCATTCGCGACCCGCTGAAATTTCCCGACCTTAACCACGCCATAAAACGCGACCCGAGGACAGGGCTCCGCAACCCGACAAGCAACTGGGATTTCTGGACTCTCCTTCCGGAGGCACTTCATCAAATCACGATCACCATGTCGCCGCGAGGCATTCCCGCTTCGTTCAGAAATATGCACGGTTTCGGCAGCCACACTTACAGCTTTATAAACAAAGATAACAAACGAACCTGGGTAAAATTTCATTTCCGCACCCTGCAAGGAATAAAAAATCTTTCCGACAAAGAGGCGGAAAATCTGATTGCAAAAGACCGCGAGTCGCATCAGCGCGACCTATTCGAGGCGATAGAACGCGGAGACTTCCCTCAATGGAAACTACAAGTGCAACTCATGACCGAAGAAGAGGCAAAGGAATATAATATAAACCCGTTTGATCTCACCAAAGTGTGGTATCACAAAGATTTCCCGCTTCGAGATGTAGGAATCCTGGAGCTAAACCGCAATCCCGACAACTTCTTCACCGACATAGAACAGGCCGCCTTCAACCCTATGAATTTCGTTGACGGCATCGGCCTGTCGCCCGACAAAATGCTTCAGGGGCGACTCTTTGCATATGGCGATGCACAGCGCTACCGCCTTGGCGTGAACCATAACCTCATTCCCGTGAACCGGCCGAAATGCCCGTTCCATTCTTACCACCGCGACGGACAGATGCGCACCGACGACAACTATGGGGCGACAGTGCCTTACGAGCCCAACAGTTTCGGAGAATGGAAAGACTCGCCTGAATTAAAAGAACCACCTTTGGAGGTGCATGGCGACGTGTTCAACTACGATGAGCGCGAGTATGACAGCGACTACTACACTCAGCCCGGAAAACTGTGGCGGCTCATGAGCATGGAAGACCGCAAGGCCACTTGCGACAATACAGCCGGACAGATGGAAGGTGTGCCCCTCTTCATCCAGCAACGCCATGTGAGGGCATGCAACTGCGCTGACCCTGAATACGGAAGAATGCTTGCCGAAGCCCTCGGAATAAGCCTTGACGATGCTTTGACAGCAGAAGACCCCGCACATCCTGCATGGGATAAGCGGAATCTCTGAATTTTCTTTGCCTGTTAAAAAAATTTTTCTAATTTTGCCAAATAATGTATCAAGGCCCGTACTTTCGGGCCTGATACATCCATTTTTTACCCCATAATAACTAAGACTCACCAAAATGTCTTCACCCAAAACCTCAACCCAAAGCATCGGGCCATCCATATATTGGGTGCTTCTTGCGCTAATGATTATTCCGTTCGACCTTATATTAGGAGAGAAATATCAGTTAATAACCCCTCCTGTAGCTCTCTTCACAGGTCTTGTATTCGCATTCATATTCGGCATTCCCTATCCGAAATTTAATAAGAAACTCTCCAAATACCTTCTTCAGGCATCAGTGGTGGGACTCGGCTTCGGCATGAACCTGCAAGAGTCATTACAGTCAGGAGCCGACGGAATGCTTTTCACGATTATATCCGTGATTGGAGTGATGATCATAGGGGTGATCCTTGGCCGCTATATGGACATTGACCGCAAAACTTCTTATCTTATTTCATCAGGCACCGCAATCTGCGGAGGCAGCGCCATTGCCGCAGTGGGAGGAGTGCTCAGAGCCAACGAGAACGAAATGGCAGTGTCGCTGGGCGTGATTTTCATACTCAATGCGATAGCCTTATTCATTTTCCCGCCTATGGGTCATTTCTTCGGACTCTCGCAAGCCCAGTTCGGCACTTGGGCGGCCATCGCCATACACGACACCAGCTCAGTTGTAGGTGCAGGAGCCGAATATGGAGCCGAAGCATGCGACCTTGCAACGCTCATAAAGTGCACACGCGCACTTTGGATCATTCCCCTCGCATTCTTCACAATGTGGTATTTCCGCAATGACAAAAGCGGAGAAGGGAAAGCAAAAGTATCGATCCCCTGGTTCATTCTGCTATTCGTAGTGGCTATGGTGATTTTCACTTACACTCCCGAAAGCTCCATGACTGTGATGGGGCCTGTCTACAACGCTATTGTCGTTATTGCCAAAAAGGCTCTTGTAGTCGTGCTGTTTGCAATAGGGGCGAGCCTTAGCCTGAAAGTTGTGAAACAAGTGGGCGTGAAACCACTCATTCAGGCAATAACCCTATGGGTTGCCATAGGCGCATCAAGCCTTTTTGTTGTGATGTATACCATCGACTAATTTAGTTGTGATGCACATTGTCGACTAATCAGACAAATAACCTTCATCATGTCGCCAATACGATATATAATCACTCGTTCAAGCCTAAGCTCCCTGATGATGGGTATCGGGGCGGTGCTCGCCGGCACTGCCTCAGCCGCAATCAGGGGAAACACCGAGTATATGCCGGCCACTCTTTGCATAATCTTTGTGGTGTGTGCCCAGATGTCGGCAAATATGTATTACCGCTATTATGATGTGACCCATAATTGCGGCAACAACATCGATGAAGGAAACTCGTCAAAAGCGGTCCTTGAGATGCTGATGCACCTCAAGGAATACAGCACAGGGATGTTTCTTCTGGCCGTCATGACCGGCATGGCGATAATCACAATGGCCGGAGCCTGGTCTTTGATGCTTGGCGCGTTTATTGTTGTGGCAGGATGGCTGTCTTCGGGCGGAAGCCTCCCTTTGCTGCGAACTCCGTATGGCATCGTCTGCTCCTTTATTTTTTTCGGGCCTGTATGTGTGATTTCAACATCGCTCATTCAGTCAATGCACGAAGCATCGCAGCCTCTCAACTGGTATGACATAACCCCGGCCCTTTACATGAGCCTCGCAATAGGGCTTATGTGCATCAACTCCACGATGCTCTACGGCTACGCGTCATATTATCGCGACCTGCGTAACTCCAAAGCATCGTTCGTGACATTATGCGGCCGACGCATAACTCGCATTATTTTCATAGTGAACGGAGCGCTATACACGGCAATCATAATTGGCATGTGCTATTCCCTTCACCTGAACATCTACAGCCTTGAGATGACACCATCCGTGCTGTGCTTCATAATCGACATATACATATGGTGGAAGATGCGCACACTCCCGCGATATAAAGACTACACGCTCATCGACGTGGGGAACTTCAACGTGCTCCTTATGGGGTTGCTTTCATTCCTTATCTTTGAAATCACGGGAGTGCCCGACGACAGCCGCCTGACATTCTTCGGCCTCTGACACCCATGTCAGAAAATCGAGCTTCCGATGTCGGTTGTGAAACGTTCGAGCGCCTCGATTCCGGCAAGCGAATTTCCAAAGGTGTTCAATTCGGGGCTCCATACAGCAACCGAGAGTTTCCCGGGCATATAGGCGGCAATCCCGCCTCCAACCCCACTATTGCCGGGAAGGCCGACACGATAGGCAAAATCACCGCTCTCGTCGTAGAACCCGCATGTGGCCATGACCGCTCCGATACGCTTCGACTGGCTCACGGCCAGCACCCTCTTTCCGAATAGCCATTCGGGTGAATATGTCACTGATTCTCTTAAAGGCTCAACTGCCTTACCCTAAACATCCCGCGAATCAGCCATTTCAAAGAGACAAAGAAACCGGTTTTCCCTTCCCGATGCAGCCTCCATGCTTTCAACACAATCCTTAGCCACCCTGAATATGGATAAATCACTCTTGTCACACATCCCTGCCCCATCAGAATTCCCTCACTCACCCTTCCTCCTGTAGTGACTGCCGGATGCCTGCAGATCTCCACCCCTATGTGCCGGGCTGTCAATCCTCGCCTTATTGCCGACACCATAAACAGCTCCTCTTCTCCGCAACACATCTCTGGAGCTCCAAGCCCAAGCATCGGGTCAAACCTCAGATTCCCTATCCTATCCCTTCTAAACGCCATCTCCATGCTCGTCACCCAATACCCTTTGGGCAAGGGCATCCCCAATTTGGCGCCGTCTTGCGGATAAGGCTTAGGCGTAGGGAAACCCACACGAAATGTGGCAACATCAAGACACGGATCATCTTCAAACGCTCGCCTGATTCTCACAATCCCTTCCGGATAATACTCCAGGTCATCATCTGAGATAAGGACAATATCGCCTGTGCAATTAGCAATAGCATTGTTGCGGTTATTGGAGAGACCTTTCTTATCCAGTCTGAAAACAGCTACATCTTTTCTATCCTTCAAGATCTCCGGCAACACGGCATCGCCATGCTCCTGCCACGACACCACATACCTAACCCCCTCTTCAGGAGGGAGCAACATCATCGCGACCCTTGACGGCCCGTCAGCTCCATATGTGCATATCGCTATATCGAGTTCAAGCATCCTTGCATTCTTTTTGTAGGTTCATCATATCGGCTCGTCAAGAAAACTCCTCTTGGGGAATGACTTTTTCTCACTCTCCTTTTTTGTCGTTTTTTTGCCATCCTTTCCTCCTTTCTTACGAGCATTCACTTTATTCCGCACAGAGTCTGCCGGTTCAGGTCCGGATATTGAATCGGAATTATACAGAATCTTCACCTGCGCAGACATATCCCCCTTTTCCGGCCTCCCACAATAGGACAGGGCCGCACCTACCCCTGTCACCAGAAGCGCAAGCGCGGCCACCACCAATATTCCTCTTCTTTCAGACGACGTCAGAGATGACATACAAATCCGAGGTTGAAACAAATTATGGCCACTCCATTCCCCTCGGGCCCGGAATATCCCAGCTGCCAGTCAAATCCGGAATGCGCATTTCCTGAATCCCAGTTCCCCTCTATCCTTGAGGTGATATTGCCATATCCCAAGGCAGCATACACGAAATGCCCTCTGCTGCCGTCTACACTTTCCGACAGAATGTCGGGCTGTTCTGTCTGAGCACAAAGTGTGCCTGAAGAAATGATTGCCATGGCCATTGCCACGCTTCTGAATCGATTCATGTTGTCAAGTCTCATGTCTTAAAATGGTAAGTTATTAATAGTGTGTCAAAATGGATAACCTATGGCAAGATGGAAAGCGAATGCGTCTTTAAAAGGGATATTGAAATAATGACTCGAGCCATTGTCATAAGGCACATGCAGGCCATACCCCAGATCACCTCTGATAACCATCATCCCTATGTCTACACGCAGGCCGATTCCCGTGCCAAGCGCTATGTCTTTAAAGAATGTTTTCCCGTTGAGTGCGCCTCCCGGGCGCATGGGGTCGTTCTTGAGCAGCCAGATATTTCCGGCATCAACGAACACCGCGCCGTGAAGCACGCTGATTATCGGGAAACGATACTCCGTGTTGAGTTCAAGTTTAAACGTACCGGTCTGGTCAAAATATCCATCGCGCATAGAGACCGGAGCCCTGTATGAACCGGGGCCTATCGAGCGAACGGTGAATGCGCGTATAGAATTTGCGCCTCCTATATAGAACTGTTCCGAATATGGCACCTCCTGTGAATTGCCGTAGGCATGAGCCGCCCCTATCAAGATGCGCGACACGAGCCACTGGTCGCTTCCTTTCACAAGCCGACGATTGTAGACAAGCTGGGCCTGACCCTTCACAAACTGCGAGAATGGAGTGCCAAACAATTTCTTCTCACCTTTAACCCCACAGGCACGCCATATGCCGTCGAACACGTTGCCGGCTTCCGTGAATGTGGCTGTAAACGTGATTCCGTTGATACGTTCACGTTCAAAGAATCGGTCGTAGGTGTAGGTGTAAGATAACTGAGGAATGAACTGGCTTTGGAAACTCAACGCCACAGCCGGGTTCTGCGCCATGATGGAATCAAACTCGTGTGTAGTGGTTATGAGTTTGTTATAAGTAAGTTTGAATGGTGTGAACGAATTCACTGAATGCCTCCCTCCTCTCCACTCATATGTGATGCCGGCGTTGAATTCAGCAAGCTTGAAAAAATGCGGTCGATTGAGGATGCTGGCCCCAAGGTTAAGTGTGGTCCAGTTGATATCCCTGTTGCTTCGCTTTACAAACTTGGGGGCGAGAAGCCTCGGAAATGCAAGTGTGGCGTTCACACCAAACTCATAACTGTTGAACACACTCCCCCTGTTGCGGCCCGTCTGCCATTCATAGTTGGCATTGAGCTGCACGCTAAGACGCTCCCCTCCGCCAAATATATTATTATTTGACAATCCTAAAATCAGGCCCGGGCCAAGATAGCTGTTAGACTTCGATGTGGCGTTCACCTCGATCGAAGCCTCCATCGGGTCTTCAAACTGAACGAAGTTATAGACATCAAGAGTAGGGTTGGCGGCAGAAGTGTCGGTCGGTATAGGCTGAATCTGGATGTTTCCGAATATGCCGAGACGAGAAAAACGTGTCTGTGTGCGGTTCATGTCGCGCACAGAAAATAATTTCCCCTCCCTGAATGTTATGCATGAAGGTATCAGATTCTTCCTGAGTTTTGCCGGGCGCATCACAATCACATCGCCTCGCCTGGTCTTCATAGTGTCGGGAGTGCCGGCAAACGACTTGCTGTTGCGCAAAACGGTGGTGTAGATATTACCTGTGCGATACTGAAGTTTTGCCATCTGCGGCACATTGCCGGCAATCGACAGCTTCACGGCAATGCTCCCCGGATTGATCAGGGAGTCGGCCTGAAACTCTATGTATTCCGGGCGGAAATAATAATACCCCTTGTTGCGCATAGAGTTTACAATCCTTATCCTCTCCGCAGCTAATGAATCTACGCTAAACACCTCCCCTTTCTTGAGATATGGGCTTTTCTTTGCAACGGAATCTATGTAGCGGTTAATTTTGCTGTCGCCGCCAAGATAGATAATTGAATCGAGGCGATATGGCTCTGACACATTCAGCGTATAGTCTATGGCCGCCTTGCGGTCATTGTGCTTGCTGTAGGCAATGTCATATGTTGCTGTGGAGCCGAAATAACCATTGTTGTCAAGAATCTGCTCCATAAGTTTTACGCGCATCTCGGGCCTCACCTCGCTTATCAGCACATTCGGCTTCACAAGCCAGTTATAGATTGCTCCTTTTATCCCCTTTGCGGAGTCATTCCAGTTGTTATAAACCCACAGTCCCAACGGAATTTTTATGAATGGGGCAATAATATAGTCATTGGCGTCGCAATTTGACGCCTCTTTAAGATTGTCAAGGAGCGCTGTCGGCACTTTCTCACCGCCGGCGGTGTGCACGTCAAACTTTCCCACACCGGTGTAGCGAGTCTCTCCCGGCGCAAGCCTGCGGGTGGTGGAGCACCCGGCAAGCAGCACACTGGCGGCAAGAATCGCCACCACTCTATGCATTATGCTTATATTATTATTTTTCATAGTTTTCTTCCTGTTGTTTTATGGATATGGAATCAGGCTTCACCCCCTCTTCTTTTCTCAGAAGGGCGCTGCGGTCTTCTTTCCTGTGGCCGGTGGTGTCGGAAGGATTCTTATTGTCTTCGCTATCGTTCTTGGGGTCACGGCTCTTGAAATTGAATAGCTGGCGAAGGTCGGAAAGACGACGCTTCATCACGAAACCCACACCCGTCTCGGTTATCTCGCCTTCAAGAATGCTCTCGTAGCCTGTGTGGCGGAACAGTCTTGCATACATGGTGACACTGCTTGTCTGCTTGAGTATATACTCGAACGATATGTCGCTGATCAGATTCTCCGAGAAGTTTTCATCAGCAGAAGCGTCTGTGGTGTAGTTGCCTCCCACAGAAATCTTGAAGCGGTTGTCGAACAATGATTTCGACATCGTGTAACTGTAGCTTGTAGTGCTTCCGGTCTGACCGTTGACAGTCTTGTCATATTGATTGACTCCGAAACTGAGGTCAACACCTTTCACATGATTGGCAAGGAAACTGTTCACTCCCGACGTAAGCACATTATATAATGTGCCTTGGATAAGGTCGCTGCTTGCCGTCTTCACACCCTGTCCGGAATATTGGCCGGTGATCAGAAGATTCATGGCTGCCGCGCTTCTCTGGTCAGGGCTCATCGACATAAGGTCGTTCTCTACGCTCATGTCGTCTTCGGTGGAGAGATCGAAGAGCACTTTCGGAGAAGACAGAGTGTTGGTCACATTCAGAATCACATTGAAATTGACCAGGCGAGAGTTGCCGTTTTCCAACAGATTGGTCTTTATCACATCTGTGGCTGAAATATTGAGCTTAGGGTTCATGATATCTCCGCTCCACGACACATTGCTCTCCGGTTTAAACGTGAATTTCTTGGAACCTGCCATCATGGGCATTTTATAGGTGGCGGAGCCGTTGCCAAGATAAAGCTGGCCGTTCAATTTCATATCTCCCATAAAGTTCTGGAAATAATTCAGAGTGCCGCTTGGGCTGAGTGAAACGTTAGCCGAACCGGTGGTGTTCGAACCCGGATACAGCACGCTCACCTGTGTGCCCGGCTCTATGGTGAGCCCTGCCACGATTCTCATTGACATGGCAGGAGCCACCGTGTCGACCTTCACAATCTGAGCCGTGTCATTGAAATTCACAAATTTCACAACGCCATCCATGTCTTGCTGGGCAAGTGCCGCTGTTGTGGCCGGAATTGAATACGTCACATCAGTGTTTGACAGCACATTCAGATTACCATTTATGCTGAAATGCGCCATGGGACCCTTTGCCGTGGCATCAAGGTCGAAAAACACTTTACCATAGACATCGCTCCGAGACTTCTTGTCGTTGTTGACAAGCTGGAAATCTTCCGCCTTCAGATTGAGGTCGAACGACATGTCACTGAACTTCTCGGCATTCACGCTTCCGTTGAGCACTATCGGATTATTATTGGCTCCCCATATGTCAAATCCGTTGAAACGAAGTATATTGTCGGCCACAGTGATTGAGTCATTGCCAAATGTAAGCGACGAGCCAATCATCGGCACAAACACACCAACTGAGTCACACCCGAGACTGCCGTTGAGCAAAGGCTCGGATAAATTGCCCGTCATTGCCATCTTGCCGTTGAGATAGCCGGAAAGTTTGGCCACATCCGCCCCAAGAAACGCATTGGCAATATACAGAGGGAAGCGCGTGAGTTCCACACTCATTGTCTTGGCGGTAAGCGCCTTGGTGACTGAATCAGGCACAAGCATCATTTTCGCCAGAAGCGCATCATGACCATCAACGTTCAGCGTGGCCCTCGCTCCGGTAGAGCCGTCGTCATTTCGCCCTGCTTTAAGGCCAAGGCTGAAATCACCTACACGAAGTTTGTCGTATGTAAAATCCGACACATCTATCGAGCCGCCACCATAGATCCAGCTCTGTGTGTAGCCCACATTAAGGTCAGCGTCTACCGAGGCAGTGAGAGGTGGTGCAAACACCGACATCCGAAGGAAGTCCTGAATCCTGATGTTGTCGAGCACTACATGGAGCTCGTCGTTTCCTGCCTTGCCTAACTGTGTCTGCAGCAGGATGCCGCTCTCATTGCTCCTCGCTTCAAGATTGGCGTTGATATGCTTGTTTTTGAAATTGAAGTCAACATGGTTGTCATCGTTAAGCTGCCAGGGAAGATAGGCGATTGTAGCCTTCAACGGAGTGAAGTGCACTGTCACTATCGAATCGAGGAAAGCTCCGGTCATACCAAGGCGGTAGCCTGTCTCCCCTTTCTGGTTTTTCTGTGTGAGCGACACAAGCATACGGTTGGAACCGACATATCCGTTGACATTGACATCCGCAAAATCTCCAATCGGGTTGTTCTGACGATTTCCCATATGTGCATGATAGCCAAGAAGACGGCCTCGCTGCTTAAAATCAAAGGTTATCGTGTCGGCTCGTGTGGAGCCGTTGGCTATCTCAACAGCCCCTATTTCTCCACGGAGCAAAGAATCGTTGGCCACATTGGCATAAATAGTGTCCATGCTCATGCCCATTGTGCGCAGATACTGCCCCACAAGGCCGCGACCGGAAGCGTTCACATCCAATGAGAATGAAGGGATAGCCTTCTGAAGACCCTCTACGTTAAGGTCGCGGCGGGCTATCTGAAGAGCCACTGAATCACTTACCTCCGTGAACGCCTTCATCCACGACTGTATGCCCGCGCCGCTGTTAAACTCCACACTGGTGCGGTCTGCATCAATGCGTGCGGCAACCATGTCGGCCGCGCTCTTCAAGTCAGCAGTCAATGCTCCGGGCAAAGAGAAATACTGATTTCCTGAAGTCCATTCAAAGTTATTGAGCTTAAGGTCGGCGTCATATATCCACTTCTCCGGGCTCGCGCTGCCGGTAATATATATTTCCCCTTTCCCGTGGTTTGCCTCCGGAGTCAGTCCAAGAGCATAAAGGTCAATATTGTCGAGCCATGCAGTGATGTCGAAAGTGTAAAGGTCAGGAGCCAGAGTCCCCGTGCCGTCAAGACGGAACTTGGCATCCGGATTGCCCGACAAGGCATTGACATTATATACACCATCTTTAAGCGAGACATCAGCCACGATGTCTCGCAATGTCTGCTTATGATACACAAGAGAATTGACATCAAGTTTCACGTCAGTCCCGGCGCTCGGCTTCGTGGGATTGAAACCTCTTCCCCTGGCCTCAACTGAAGCCGTGACTTTTCCGATTCCAAGAGAAGGCATGAAATGAGCCACATTCACATTGTGGAGATTGAGATTGGCGTAGTAGTTTTCTGACGTCATTCCGACTTTGCCGTCGGCAGCAAGGTCGCCGGCCGATGAAAGAAGATTGAAATTGGCGGCATAGTTCTGGCTCTCTGCTGTGGCTCGCCCCTTCAGGCTTAGCGATGGCATCTTAAAACCTACATTGCCTAAAAGATTGTCAACCACGCCGGGATTGGTCACACTTCCGTCAAAATCAAGTTCCGCTTGCAGTTTTTTGAAATCAAGTGCGTTACGGGCGGAGCCTGAGGCATCGATTGCAAACACTCCCGGGATTGCCGCTTTAAGGCGCGGGATAACCACGTCTTCGAGCGTGCCTTCTGCATAAAGGTCGAAATTCAGAGGCGACCTTTTCGGCAATTTGCTCGTGTATGTCTTCAAATCAGGCATGAATGCCTCCACATCCGGGAATCCTATGCTCCCTTTGGCCACAGCATTTACTATTGCCTGTGGCTTCATTTCCATAAGCGCAAAGGGCACAGCCGCACTCGCCGTGAGATCTGAATAAAGCGTCTTTACATTAAGGTCATGGAGCGCAAGACCGGTGGAATCAACATTCACCCGGCCGCTTCCTTTCACAATCTGAAGTCCGCTCCTCTCTTTCGCCTCAATTCGCGAAATAGGAAGAATCACTGTCGAGGCCGCATTATAGAAATCATTGAGAGCAACCGCCACATCGCTGACTTCTATATATGAGGGGTCGAATCCGGGGAGTGGCTTGGCATCTTTCACCGCATAAACTGCCTTGAACCTATCCAACGCCACAGTGTCGCCCTTTATCACCATCGGAGGGGTAGCCACTTTTGTAGTGTCGGGAGCAGGGGCAGGATGATCGGCAATATATTCAGGGGTCGGGGTCAGATATGTCACTTCTCCGTCAGACGTGCCAAGATAAGAGGCAGTCACGATGTTCTTTCTGAGGTCTACCACACCCTTTCGAATCACTATATTGCGGGTGGAGAGCATCAAGGTGTCGATCGTGGGAAGCATCGACATATTGAAATTGAAATTCTCCAGCTTCAAATCATTGGCTTTTATAAGAAATGGAGCGGATGTTGAGTCTGGCGGGGTGCTCTGCTGCTTCCACACATTCATATAAAGAGACAGGCTGCCATCTTTGAGCGACGCCTTGTTGAGGTTAATCTCACTCTCGGCTATATTCGCGAAGCTCTTGTCGTCAACTTCAAGCATCCCGGCGCGAACCTTGAGAATCATGGATGAGTCGGGCGAAACCATGCGATAATAGCCCTCAATCAGCCTAAGCCTGTTGATGTCGACATCGAGATTCAACAGCGGCCTGAGCTTGACATCGGCAATAACCTCCTTTGCGTTGACCATTGTGTCGCCGCTCGCTTCAATCACTGTCACTCCCTGAAGCGATACATCAGCCGGCCATTTCAAACGGAATTTGTCGACAGTTATCTTCATGCCCGTGGATTTATAAACCACGTTGCAGGCTATGTTTTTCACCAATGTCTGAACCGGAGGCACATAAAGCAAAACAGGCACCAGAAGCAAAACCACAAATATCCACATCAGCGTCTTTAGCGTTACGCGAAGCCATGTGGGGCGAATAAGGCGACGCCGTTTCTTTCCCGCCGTTTCTTCTTTGCCGCCACTATCTTTAGGCGCGGCATTAGCGGATTGAGTATCTTCCGGGATATTGTTTTTGATTTCTTCAGACATTGTGGAATCTGTTTGATAGTTCTGTTCTCCGTTTCAGGACATTACCCTGCATTCTGATTGTTTTTCTTCAGTTCACGCTCCAATGGCGCTGCAACATTTTCCATCCGCAGCCACACAGGGCGGCACCTGTTGCATCGGCGGCCATGTCGGCCCATTCAAACCCTCTTCCCATTTCCATCTCGAGCTGCGCCACCTCTATCAATGCTCCCAGAAGAGCCGATGCAACAGCCGCGCTCACAATCCTGACAGCCGGCAACTGGATCCAACCGCGCTTTCTCTCTGTGTCAAGAAGAATCATGGTTGTCAGGAACCCAAACATTATGGCATGCACGATTTTATCCGCGCCCGGGAAAAGTGTGGGGGCATCGTCTCCCAGTGGGTCGGGAGCGAGCGTGAGCCAAAGAATCAGAAGAGTGGTAGCCGCAGTGAACACCCATTGTGGAAGTCGTGAAAGAGCCGCTCTTAATTTTTCCATATTGCAAATTTAACTCTTATTAAGTCTTTGGCAAAACATTTCCGCCGTTCAATTCTATTAACGCTGGCTAAAGTCTAAAAGTTTTTAACATTCTATCAAATCTTTCCCTCTATCCAAAGGTCGATTATTCGGCGCGACAAAGAGGGCATCGTGGGCAGCTCCGGCACTCTGTCGCGGCTAAAGAACCTGCCGTCAGAAAGTTCTCCGTCGGCAAAGTCTATTTCTCCGCCGGCATAGTCGGCTGTGAAACCTATCATGAGCTGATGAGGGAACGGCCATGACTGGCTCCCTATGTATCTCACATTTCGCACGTCAAGGGTGGTTTCCTCCTTTATCTCGCGCACCACACACTCTTCAAGTGTCTCTCCGGTCTCCACAAAACCCGCCACAAGGGCCATCATGTCGCCTCTAAAATTTCTGGCATGAACAAGAAGCGCCTCGTCTCCCCTCTTCACAAGCACAACAATTGCAGGGTTAAGACGAGGGAAATATTCGCTTCCGCATTCGGGGCAACGCTTGCTTATCACGCCCGCTCTCTCCAGCCTTGAGCCATCGCGGCCGCAAAAACGCTCCGACTCGCTCCAATGCAGAAGCTCCGCACCTTTCACCACAGCGGCATACTCCTCTTCCGATAAGAATTTCCAAGCCTCCCTCACCCCTGCGGGCTCTAAACTGCATTCACTGGAAACTTTATCAGCCGGGCATGCGATATAATCTCCGAAACAGAAGGGTTCAGCATCAGACGACACCTCAATCTCATCACCTTCCGGAAACCTTAACCTGCCGTTTTCATTCACAAGAGAAAGAACATTCCCTTCGACCAATATAAATTTCTTCATTTCTAACATAGATTCCACGCATATGAGAATGACTCCCTTCCGTGTTGCGGGCAAGGACTTGTGCTGTCTCGGCTAATAAATCACGCTATTTCTGATTTTCACCCCCGTCGCTTTTATCGCTGTCGGGAGCGAGCATACCAAGCATCTCCGTGGGGGTAAGGCCGGTGACAGGATGTGTCCACCCCGGGGCAAGCTCCTCCATTGGCACCAGCACAAAATCACGTTCCGCCATGCGGGGGTGAGGCAGTGTCAACTCCGGAGTGTCGATGATTTCTGAATCTATTGCAATTATGTCAATATCAATCTCCCTGTCGATATAGCGTCCTTCTGAGTCTCTGTGTGAGGCGAGCGATATCTTTTTCTCTATTCCCTGCAGTTCCCTCAGGATTTTAAGTGGAGACAATTCAGAATGAAAAGCCATTCCGAGATTCAAAAAAGAATTGGTGGAGTCAAACCCCGAAGGGGCTGACTCCACCACATGACTTATTTCAAACGCGCCGAACTCTTCTCCAATCATGCGCATGGCACGGCTGAGGTTAAGACGGCGGTTTCCGAGATTGCTCCCGATATTTATCATTACAAATGCCATCAGAGCGATTTCTTAACTTCAACTTCTTCGTATGCCTCAATAAGGTCGCCCTCACGGATGTCATTATATCCCTGCACGGAAAGACCGCAGTCATAGCCTGAAACCACTTCTTTCACATCATCTTTGAAACGCTTGAGCGAGCCAAGTTCGCCGGTGTAGATCACGATGCCGTCGCGAATCACGCGCACTTTGCTTCTGCTCTTGATCTTGCCGTCACGCACAATTGCGCCGGCAATTGTGCCCACTTTCGAGATGTGATAGGTCTGAAGCACTTCGGCTGTGCCTGTGATTTCCTCTTTGATTTCGGGAGAAAGAAGACCCTCCATGGCGTCTTTCACTTCTTCGATTGCCTTATAAATCACCGAATACAGACGAATCTCGACGCCTTCTTTCTCAGCCTCTTTGCGTGCCGCGCCTGAAGGACGCACCTGGAATCCGATAATAATGGCATCAGAAGCCGCTGCGAGCGTCACATCGCTCTCCGAGATAGCGCCGACTCCCTTATGAAGCACGTTGACCTGAATCTCGGGCGTAGAGAGTTTGATGAGCGAATCTGACAATGCCTCAACTGAACCGTCGACATCACCTTTCACCACAAGGTTGAGCTCATGGAAATCATTGAGAGCACGGCGGCGGCCAAGTTCTTCAAGACCCGGACGCTTCTTGGTGCGCAGACCGAGCTCGCGCTGCAGCTGCTCGCGCTTGGCGGCAATCTCACGCGCCTCCTGCTCTGTCTCAAGCACATTGAATGTGTCGCCTGCAGTAGGAGCCCCGTTTAGACCGAGGATAAGCACCGGAGTGGATGGGCCGGCCTCTGTGACGCGCTGGTTACGCTCATTAAACATGGCCTTTATCTTGCCATAGTGTGTGCCTGCGAGTATGACATCGCCAACTTTCAGCGTGCCGTTCTGCACGAGCACTGTGGCCACATATCCGCGTCCTTTGTCAAGACTCGACTCAATTACAGAACCCACCGCAAGACGGTCGGGGTTGGCCTTCAGGTCGAGAAGCTCTGCCTCAAGCAACACTTTCTCCATAAGTTCGTCCACACCGATGCCCTTCTTGGCCGATATGTCCTGGCTCTGGTATTTGCCGCCCCATTCCTCCACAAGATAGTTCATGTTGGCGAGCTCTTCCTTGATTTTGTCGGGATTTGCAGTGGGCTTGTCAATCTTGTTGATGGCAAACACCATCGGCACTCCGGCCGCCGAAGCATGGTTGATGGCCTCTATTGTCTGAGGCATCACATCATCGTCGGCAGCTACTATGATGATTGCAAGGTCAGTAACCTTGGCACCTCGGGCACGCATGGCGGTGAATGCCTCATGGCCCGGAGTGTCGAGGAATGTTATGCGGCGCCCGTCAGACAATTTCACGTTATATGCGCCTATATGCTGCGTTATGCCACCTGCCTCGCCGGCAATAACATTGGCTTTTCGGATATAGTCGAGAAGCGAGGTCTTGCCATGGTCGACATGTCCCATGACTGTCACAATCGGAGGACGAGGCAAGAGATCTTCCTCGCTGTCTTCCTCAGGGGCTATTGCCTCTGTCACATCGGCGCTCACATATTCTGTGGAGAATCCGAACTCTTCGGCCACAATGTTGATTGTCTCCGCGTCAAGACGCTGATTGATAGAAACCATCACGCCAAGATTCATGCAGGTGGCAATGACATTGTTCACCGGCACTTCCATAAGGTTTGCAAGGTCGTTGGCAGTCACAAACTCCGTGAGCTGTATCACTCGGCTTTCAGCCTCCTCACGGCGCTGGTTTTCAAGTTCACGGTTATGGATGGCCTCTTTTTTCTCTTTACGCCATTTCAGGCCCTTCTTGGGAGCCTTGTTTGTGAGGCGAGCAAGAGTCTCCTTAACCTGCTTCTGCACATCTTCCTGGCTTGTCTCAGGCTTTTGCGGACGCTCATTGCGTCGCCCGTTCTGACGGTCGCCTCCCTTGCGGTCGCCACGCTTGCGGTCGCCGCCGCCACCTTGCCCGGGCTGTGAGCCGCCACCTTGGGAAGCCTGGCGGTCGCCACCTTTCTTTTTCTTTCCGTCGGAGCCGAATCCGGGTTGCGACGCAGCCTTTTCAATATCTACTTTCTCCTTGCCAATGCGCTTACGCTTCTTGCGGTCGGCATTTCCGGCATCGCCTGCTGCCGGAGCGGCGCCGCCGCCTCGGTTTTTGTCGCCTCCGCGACGTCTCTCGTCACGGCCTCGTTTCTTGGGTCGAGTCGACTGGTTAAGGCTTGAAAGGTCTATCTTTCCAAGCACTTTCAGTTCCGGAGCTGCCGGAGGGGTGCCCAGACGGAACACTCCTGTTTTAGTTGTTTCTCCTGACTCTTCTGCGGCATCGGCATTCACAGCCGGCTTTGTTTCAACAGGCTTCGCCTCGGCCGGCTTTGAATTGTCATCCTTGCGAGGAGCATTGTCGCGCGGCAAGGATGGCTTTGCCTCCTTTGGCTGAGCCTGCGGAGCCGGAGCCGCCTCTACAGGCTTTTGCGCCGGCTTTATGTCGCGGGGCTGCTCCTTGCGCGGAGACTGATTCTTTTGTTCACCAGCTGCCGCGTTTTTAACAGGTTCACGACGCTCCTGCGGCACAGGCTGCGCCGAGGCTGCCGGCTTGGGCGCAGCCGGCTTAGAGGTTACGGTTTCTGATGCCGGGGCCGGAGTTTCCGGCTTTGAGGGTTTTGTCTGCTCCTGAGAGGGGCGCGCGCCACCTCTGCCCGCAGCGCTGAGATCGATTTTGCCGAGCACTTTCAAACCCGGGGCCTGTCTCACAGGGCCAGAGGCAGAGCCGCCGGCAGACCGTCTGTCGGCCTTCTCTTTCCTGTCTGCTTTTCGTTTGTCGATAGTGTTGTCCACAAGTGACTTATCGGCCTTGTCGCTGCTGAATTCTGTCATCAGTAGAGCCTCGGCCTTCTCGTCGACTCTTGCATTGGGATTATTCTCCACAATGATGTTGTGCTTGGCGAGAAAGTCAACCACTGTGCCCACTCCGACATTTAGGTCTTTTGCTATTTTGCTAATTTTTATGCGCATATGCTGGTGAAGGGTTGTTTCTTTTTAGTTATGAGGATTGAGGCTGCCGAATCCGGTCAGTCTTCGAACTCTGCCCGTATGATGTCGAGCACCTGCTGAAGGGTGTCGTCTTCAAGGTCTGCCTGTTCGAGTTTCTCCGGAGAGGCATTGAGCACTGCCTTGGCTGTGCCCAGTCCCACATTTTTCAATTGCTCTATTACCCAGCCGTCGATTTCATCTCGGAACTCGTCAAGATAGATGTCTTCTTCTCCTTCCTCGATGTCGCGATACACGTCTATCGTATAGCCAGTGAGCATTGTGGCCAGACGGATATTCAATCCGCCTTTGCCGATGGCAAGCGACACCTCTTCCGGATGCAGGAACACTTCCGCCTTCTTCTCCTCTTCATTAAGACGGATTGAAGAAATGCTCGCCGGGCTGAGAGCGCGCTGAATAAAGAGCGACGGGTTGGCTGTGTAGGAAATCACATCGATATTCTCGTTGCGGAGCTCTCTGACAATTCCATGGATGCGGCTTCCCTTTATTCCCACGCATGCGCCCACAGGGTCGATACGGTCGTCATAGCTTTCAACCGCAATCTTGGCACGCTCGCCGGGGATGCGGGCCACAGCTCGAATCGTGATAAGGCCGTCATGAATTTCAGGCACCTCCTGCTCAAAAAGGCGGCGCAGGAAACTTTCGTCTGTGCGCGACACAATCACCTTCGGATTGTTGTTGAGATTGTCTACACGCTTTACCACGGCCCTGACCATATCCCCCTTATGGAAACTGTCGCTCGGAATCTGCTCGTCTTTGGGCATTATAAGCTCGTTCTGCTCTTCGTCTATAAGAAGCGCCTCGCGCTTCCACACCTGATGGACCTCGCCTGTGATAACCTCGCCTACAAGCTGCTCGAATTTCTTCGAGACTGCCTCTTTCTGAAGGTCAAGGATTTTAGACTGCAAGGTCTGGCGAAGGTTCAGGATAGCACGCCGGCCAAACTTCTCGAAAAATATCTGCTTCGACACGTCTTCCCCGATTTCACACTCTGGGTCGATCTCTTTTGCCTCCGACAAGCCTATCTGCCTGTCTTTGTTGTCGACCTCCCCGTCGGGAACCACCTCGAGGTTCTGATAAATCTCGCAATCACCCTTGTCAGGGTTCATGATGACGTCAAAATTGTCGTCAGAGCCGAACATCTTCGCAAGAACGTTGCGAAACGACTCTTCGAGCACACTTATCATAGTGGTCTTGTCGATGTTCTTGAGTTCTTTAAACTCTGTAAACCGTTCGGCCATATTGACCGGCTCCGCTTTCTTTGCCATATGATTTTTTAAAATTGTAGTAGATATTTGGTATATTTCACGTCGCCATAGCCGAAGGTGCGCTCCACTTTCTCAATCACCGGGCGCTTGGCTCCCTCCGGCTTTACTTTCTCATCGCTCACTATAGTAAACGAATCGGCGTCGGCATTCCGCAACAGCCCTTTATATTTCTTACCGTCGCAGGAAAGCACCTCAACCTCGTGGCCGATATTTTTAACATACTGGCGCACAATCTTAAACGGAGATGTCAAACCGGATGAGCCGACCTCAAGCTCATAGTCTTCATCATCGCGGCTGAACTCTCCCTCTATCTCGCGGGTGAGCGCCACGCATTTATCTATGTCTACACTTGTGTCGGAGTCTATCTCCACGCTTATAACGTTGTCGGGTGTCACTTTCAGATCTACCAGATAAAGGTCTGTCCCCTCCAGCCGGCTTTCTATGAATGTGGCCAATGCTTTCTTGTCTATCATCTATTTCGCTTTTAAGCCTCAATCCCCTGCAATCAAGGAACTTCCGCCCGGTATGAATAAATATAGCCGCATCATCCGCATGGCCTTATCGCTGACGCAAAGCCTGCAGACAATGCTAAAAAAGAGGAGGAGACGTCTGTCCCCTCCGGAATGCTTTTGCAAAGTTAATAAAAATTATCCCTTTATCATATTTATAGAGATAAAATTCTATCTCATTTATTAAAAATTAAGCATTTTTAACACTTTGCGTTATTTTTTAACTTACATCAACTCCGCATTCAACTCATTCAAGAATCGAGCCATGGCAGGATTCGACGCCACCACTTGCTTTAGAAACTCTTTCGGCGGCAACTGCTTGGCTCCGGTAGGAGCATCGCTTATCTCCACTTTCAAGGTGAGAAGGTCATTCGACAGGTATCCCCTCAAAAACTCTATAAGCTTGGTCATAGACAATTCAAACGCCTGTTGCTGAGCAGGGTGATCTACCACTATGCTATAAGAGTTCCCGCCCGCGGGCGTAGGCTGCGAGGCACGCATGGCATTGACGAGAATGTGAAGATGAGGATTGCGGGCAATAAACTCTCCCCATCCCTCCATAAATTTGTCATGAGTGAATGGCACAGACCTCACCTCAAGCGAAGAATCAACCTTATTCGCCGCAGATGACGAAGCTTCTGACAGACGGAAACTTGTTGGACGGTTCAACACCCGGGGAGCCTCTTTCACAGGAGCCGACGGCTGCCTGACTGCGGGCGGCGCCTGCCTGACATCCGGGATGCGCAGTGGTGAAGCGGGCTGAGCCACTGCTGCAGCCTGCGGCGATGGCTGAGCCTGCGGCGCCACGTTTTGCACAGACCCGCTTCCGGAAGAGGGAACGGGAGCCACACTTTGCGGCCTCACATCTTGCACGCCTGCCCGAGTCGCCGCAGGATCGCCGAGAGGCACAGGGCGGTCCTGCCTGTCAAAAGGGGGAGAAACAGGCTTCAACAACTGGCACAGGCGAATCAACGCGAGTTCAACCAGCAGACGCTTGCTTGTGGCCGTGCGATAATTGAAATCGCAGTCACTCAAAAGCTTCATAGCAGCGTAATACCACTGCACAGGCAAAGCCTTGGCCTGCGCCACATACCTCTTGGCAATCTGTTCTGAAGTTTCAAGGAGCTGCACCGTTCGCTCATCGGCAGCCACCATGAGGTCGCGCACATGCGCGGCAAGACCGTTCACAAGAAACAAAGAATCGAATCCCTTGTCGCGAATCTCCTTATAAATCAACAGCGCAGTAGGCACATCTCCCTCCCGGAACGCATCGACCAGCCGAAAATAATAGTCATAGTCAAGCACATTGAGATTCTCAATCGTGTTAGCATACGTCACCATCCCTCTTGACGAGGCCGAAACCTGGTCGAAAATGGAAAGCGCGTCACGCATGGCCCCATCGGCCTTCAGCGCGATTATGCCCAAAGCATCACGGTCGACGGTTATCCCCTCCTCTCTTGCCACATATTCAAGATGATCCACCATATCGTTCACGGTAATCCTCTTGAAATCATAAATCTGACAACGGCTCAATATCGTAGGAATAACCTTATGCTTCTCAGTGGTGGCAAGTATGAACACCACATATTTCGGAGGCTCCTCCAAAGTCTTCAAGAAAGCATTGAAAGCGGCATTCGAAAGCATGTGCACCTCATCGATGATAAACACACGATAATTTCCGCTCTGCGGAGGCACATTCACCTGCTCGGTGATTGAACGGATGTCGTCAACAGAATTGTTTGACGCAGCGTCGAGCTCCACAAGGTTAAAAGAACTGCCGTGGTCAATAGCCTTGCACGACTCGCACACTCCGCAGGCTTCGCCGTCGGGCGTAGGGCTTAGGCAATTGATGGTCTTCGCAAATATGCGCGCGCATGAAGTCTTACCCACCCCGCGAGGCCCGCAAAATAGATAAGCCTGCGCAAGACGCTTACTGTCGATGGCATTTTTAAGCGTGGCGGCCAAAGCCTTCTGTCCGACCACGCTCTTGAACGTTGACGGACGGTATTTTCGCGCCGACACTATGTATGGCTGCTGTCCTGACATTAAAAAATTGTTGATTTAAGTTGCAAATATAACAATTTTTCAACCCTCTCACAACCGCGTTAACCATTTTTTCTTATAGATCTCGCAACAATATCACGCACGTTGCGTTAAAAAGGAGAAAATCAGAACATCTTTCAAATCCTGTTCTGCAACCTTATAAATTCTGATATGGCAAAAAGCAACCTTTATACACGCACAGGCGACTCCGGCACCACCTCTCTCGTGGGAGGCACAAGAATCGCGAAAGACAGCCCACGCCTGGAAGCATATGGCACTCTTGATGAATTCTCGTCTTTCCTCGGATGCGTATTATCAGACCCGGCATGCCCCCAGGAGGTGAAAAGCCAGCTCCTGGAAATACAGAACATGCTCTTCAATCTCGGAAGTTACCTCGCGACACAAGTGCAGGAAGGAGAGAAACCTGCGGCCTGGGGAATCACTCCCGACGACACACAACGCCTTGAAGGATGGATCGACACTCTTGATGCGCAGACACCCAGGATTAAGGCATTTGTGCTGCCCGGAGGATGTATGCTTGCGGCTAAAGCTCACGTGGCTCGCACTGTATGCCGACGGGCAGAGCGACGCATAACAACACTATCTACTATTGAATATGTTGACCCGGCGCTCACAGCATATATCAACAGGCTTTCAGACTATCTCTTCATTCTGGCCAGATATTTCAACCATTCAGAGGGAGTGGAAGAAATCGTGTGGCACAAATGACAGTCAAAAGCCCCCGCAATAAAATGAACGACTAAAGAACAATCTAAAAATAAAAAACTTAACCAGAATATAACTATGTATTGGACACTTGAACTCGCGTCAAAACTTGAAGACGCACCATGGCCCGCAACAAAAGACGAGCTTATCGACTACGCAATGAGAAGCGGCGCACCCCTTGAAGTGATTGAAAACCTTCAAGAGATGGAAGACGAAGGCGAGACCTACGAAAGCATCGAAGAAATCTGGCCCGACTACCCCTCCAAAGACGACTTCTTCTTCAACGAGGAGGAATATTGAGCCAAAATTGACAACTTAAAGCATTGATAACCAGCGGTATGAATACAAATTGAATGTTTGTATCGCTGGTCTTTTATAGCCCCAAACGGACAAATATGTTTGTATAAAATGCAATATTTACCCCTCCAAAAGCGTTATGTTTGTATATAAGTCATGCCATTTTGAGGTGGTGTGTGAGTATCGAAAAAACGAAACGCTATGTCACGAGTAAAAAGATTGTACCCTTTGGGCAAATATAGGCTTCGTGTTCCTAAGAAGACAGAGCCAGACAAAAAGTATCCGGTGGATATTGAATACACTTGGAATCGGCAGGCAGTACGCAAGACGATGAACATTTTCGTCAAGATTGCCGATTGGCATCAAGGAATGAATGGAGGACGAGGCGGAGTTAAGGCTACATACGGCTCCGAAGCCAAACGCATAAACGCAGTGCTCCTTTCTAAGGTTGAGAAAGTGGACGCGATGCTGGCGGAGTTCGCTGAGAAGAATCCCGGCAAGATTACTATTGACGTGATCAACAGCTACCTTCTTGACAAGCCTATAACCAGAAAGGATGAAGGCAAGGACTTTGTTGATTTCGTCAATGAGCGTCTGGATTCCGAATATTCCCGAAACAAAATCGGACGCAGCCGTCATCAGAACGGCAAGAGTGGCATGAATATATTTCAAGAGTTTCTCAGATCCACTAATCGTGGAACGTACAAGGCGGATGGTATTTATCTGGGGGAACTGACCATAGAACTGCTCGATGCCTATATCGCTTGGCGTAGAGAAGTCAAACTTAATAGTGATCACACCATCAACCACTCCCTGACTCCAATATTAAAGGCATGTGCTTATGCTTCGGAACTTGACCTTATCGATAAGGCACTCAACGCTCGAATACAGGATATGCGCATTTCTCCCAAGATTTCTCTTGCCACAGATGAGGCTGAATTTGACGGGAAGAGCCTATCTAAGGAGGAGGTCAAGAAACTCATAAAATATCACGATACATGTCCGGAGCCACGCCGTAAGGAATTTATCGAAATGTTCTTGTTCGCATTCCATGCCTGTGGTCTGCGACTTGTTGATGTCATGACACTTCAATGGACACACATTGATTTCCAAAAGAGGGAACTCCGCAAAGTAATGGTCAAGACCAACAAACGTCACGTAATTCCTTTGTCAGAACCAGCTATTGAAATTCTCATGGGCTGGTATGCGAAGCGACCCAACACCAAGTTTGTGTTCAATCTCGTTAAGGAGGAACTAGACATCGACAATGCTGACGCACTATACAAGGCCCGCAACAATGCCACAAAGTGCATCAATCAGTCGTTGACTGTTGTGGGCGAACAGATGGAGCTTGCTTTCCCTCTTACAATGCACGTGGCACGACATACATTCGCTGTGTTTGCACTCAACAAAGGTCTATCAATGACCGTTGTTAGCCGTCTGTTAGGGCATGGCAGCACTGATGTAACGGAGAAAGTATACGCCCGCTTCCTTCCTGAAACACTTTCAACAGAACTGACGAAACTCAAAGACGAATTATCGGAACTCGCATACTAACAAATTACCCTATTATTTAATACAATAAGGAGAGGACATCTGGTGAAAGATATTCTCTCCTTATTGTATTGTACGTTTGTATCAAAAACACTGAGAATTTATCGACTGACACCCCTTACATGGTGTAGTAAAATATTAGAACTTAGTTCAAATCATTCAGTCACTATCCATGTGCCAGCCTTATCGCTACCTTCTCTTCCTATCTTTCCCTCGGATTTCAGAATATCAATCTCACGAAAAATCGTTCTGGAGGTCACGCCCAGTTTAGCAGCAATCTGTTTTACACTGATTCTCTTATCATGACGCATCAATGATAGAATTTGTTCTTTGCGTGAGACATCACCATCAACGTTTACTGTGACATTATCTATGACATCCCCCTCCTTTTCTATGACATTGGGCTTTTTTACTGTGACATTGGTGCCATTATCTATGACATCAGCATTGGCCACAACCACTTTGAAGGTTGTCATATCGCCCAAAAGGAATTCGGCCGGTTTGCTGCCGTTCTCTTCCAAAAGGCTTGCAACTGTATTGACTCCGCTTCCAAATCTGTTGACATATCCAAGATTGGCCATTATCTCGGCGATGTTTGGATTGCGATAGTCTGTTTCGTCAGGAAAATTCTCAACATTAACTTTTCCATATAGATTGCCGGGATTATCGATTTCTATACGGTCGCTATATTCATAAAATTTTATCGGAGAATTATTCCCGTTATATGCTCTGTGCATGACCGAATTCATAGCTAACTCTCTGATTGCCTCCCACGGATAGTTGATGCGCGGCTCTTCCCGAAGCACACTCACAAACTCAGGACGTTTATTTTCAATAGAATACTTTATGAAGTATTCAAGCTCTTTGAGCATTGTGATGAGATTTCCTGTGAATTTATTTTCCTTCACAACCTTGGTTGCCCTTGTTGTTCCTGAATACCTCACATACTGGATATATGCTCCGGGAATAAAATATTGGGGATTGTGAGCAAGCAATAAAACGCCCGCATATGTCGGGCAGTTGAATCTTGTATCATAAAGTCGCAACGAGGCCATTTGCTGAACAACTGACCTATGATCCCGCTCAAGAGTCTGTGGAGAAACCGCTTTTGGAAGATAATCATTCTTGAACAGATCCACATCCAAATCATCTATTGTAGCCTCACGACATGGACGACCGTCAAATGATGAACTATGAGCCTGTCCTTTCTCTGTAAGTATCCGCTCTTCTTCAGTATTTGCCTCTGCCTTACGCGCTCCAATTCTAATCCATATCGTACCCTTATATCGAACTGGAGTATCTTCACTTGGCTGCACCTCAATAATTGCAACCTCTCCGCCTTCAAAGACTTCCTTGTAAACCATCATTGCTGGTGGAGGGAGAATATTTCCGGTATTCCTCAATCCTGCATATTTTCTTAAATCACGGTCAGAAAACTTCATTCCATCAAGTTTGCCGTCATCATACGCCCCTATAATAAAATACCCCGGTTTCTTAGTGTCACGTATATCATTGGCAAATGAACATATTGCCTCTGACATTTTTGTGGTGTTGTCAGTGGATATGGTGCGTTCCACGCGTTCATTCTCTATGTCGTTTAACAACGATCGTATCTCTTCTTTTGTCAGGGGCATAATCCAGATGTTTTAAAACGCGAATTTAATAAATTTTTCGGACATATACTAATCTAATTTTGCCTTTGCTCCTCAATATCAGCATTAAAGGAAATGCCAAATCCATGCAACTGTAATATCTCACATCAGTATATTTTATTTCCAATTGAAAGCGATGAAAGGTAAGGCGGTCTTCAGAGTTGCAGGCATTATGCAGTCATGAGAAGCAGGGCAAGCCTTGCTCCTCACGACCGCATAATGCCAACTGGTAATCGGCGGACACCGAATGAGGCCAACGCCTCGGAGGTGGCGACATGATAGTCGCTGAACCTCCAAGACTAATTGGCTTCACTCCGTGCCCTGATTGCCGATTACCTTAATGGACTTTTCCGACCGCCTCACCATTCATCGCTTGTTGTTGCATCCCACGGGACGAGACACTGACGATGCCGTTTCCCTATATCGTCAGAGACTCGTCTTAGCCGGGGATGAGCAGTTCTCTTTTAGTTTTAAATTTCATTGTCTGCTGGATTTTCGGTAGGAAGGCGACTTGCTTGTCGCCTGTCACTGCGATGTTGATTTTTGCTGTCAGATTTTATCGGGGGTGCCTTTTCAATCAAGGCATCACACTAACGTGTGGGCAGGTATAAGTTGCTCGCCAGATTGAACGTGAGGCGAAAGTGACATTCATGTCATTCCGGAAAAATCTCCACACTCCCTTGGAGGTAGTATTTTTACGCAATGCCATGAACATCCCTTTTTGTCGCCACACGTCATTTAGGCGTCGAGCAACTCATACAGCCACACCGTCATTGGACGCATGGTTAAAAAAAAGCACCCACCGATATGACAGCTACAAATCAACATATTAGTAATTCAGGTCGAGGCAAAGCTCACCAAACCTCCCATCAATACCGCATAATCAAAGGGTTGGCTAAGATGGTTGGTTGCATAATCGGCTTAATCGTGGCTCTGATAATGTGGGTTGTGGTCCGACCGATACTCCGAGGTGTGGGGTGGCTAATCTCCATACTGACGATGATAGCGATAATCTATTGGTTAATAACTCTCTAAAATATTACGACTATGGCAAAGACAATGAAATCAAACGACACTGCAATCGCAGTAATGCAACAGATGCTCCAAGAGCGTTGCATCGCAGAACCTATGTTCGCAATCAAAATGGCGAGCCCCTCAAAGTCAATGGAGGGAGCAGTCAACTATCTGTGTTCCCAAATCCAAAAGAGTGGTCTGTGCGTGGTGGATGACACTACCGTGATGAACCTTTTGGTACACTACTTTGACGAGAACGAGATTGAGGAGGGTGGAAAGGTCAACTGCAACATCGTGGTAGGAAAGCCGGAACTCTCCGAGGAAGACAAAGCCAATCTCAAGGAACAGGTTATGGAGCAGTACAGGGAGGAACAACTCCGAGAAATCCGCAGACAGAACCAGCCGAAGGCAACCGCACCCAAGCACACCACCGCACCGAAAGCAGGTGAAGAAATCAATGTTCAACCCAATCTCTTCGGAGATGACTTCTAAAGCATACGACTATGAAACCGAGAAACAAGAAGCAAGAGCAGATATTGGCAATGAGTGGGCAGCTTCGCCCACTCACCACCGCCCAAAAGCAGTGGGCACTGACGCATACAATTGACAACTATGCCCTTAAATTCAAGAAAGGGAAAGCCGTATGTCTGATATGCGGTCACGAATGGGAAGCCGAGGAAGGAATGTGCCGTTGCCCACATTGTGGCGCAAAGGTTGAGGTCAAGGCTACCACTCAGCGAGTTGTGAGGGAGAGGGCATACTTCAACATCGTCACCGCAGTCAAGGGTTTCCAAGTAATCCGAATGTTTCTTATGATTGTGGAGTTCCGCAAGGGTATGAAGGCAAATCCCGGCTTCATTGAAATCGGCTCCTATTGGATTGACAAGCACGGACACACCACCGTTGTAGGGCTTCAGCGCACATTGGGTCACTACATTGACTCATTCGCTTTCGGCTCTCCATTGGAAATCAGACACGACAATGACGCATTCTGGCACATCGCCGACCAATGGGTCTATCCAAGAATCAAGGTAACTGACACAATCAAGCGCAACGGATACACAACATTTGCCTATGGCG
>Ga0209064_1001085_pt1 | contig 48978 bp, 57 predicted proteins | sample Inofromicrocosms_FD_187498 | JGI IMG/M metagenome (GOLD analysis project Ga0209064, IMG submission 187498) | Mouse cecum microbial communities from Vienna, Austria - Inoculum for glucosamine and mucus D2O microcosms (SPAdes) (version 2) | ecosystem: Host-associated > Mammals > Digestive system >...
TCCGTACCCATTTTTTATTCCTCCTATTGTTTTGGGCCTTGTCTTTTATTATATCTCTTTTTCTTTTGCTTGTCTACTTTTTTAATATACATCCAATGATGCAAGAATCATGCTCAAACATCTTTACCCTGTTGTTAAGATTTAGGGTTTACAAAGTACTAGCATTATTTTTATTTCGGTCAGCAAACCTGCTTTTATTTGCTTTAGGAGGTTTTTGTCCACAGCTTTAACTATACAATAAAAAGGTCACCTCTTAACGAGATGACCTTTCATATCAGCAGGAACTCCCCGCTTGGAGGCGCCACCCGGATTTGAACCGGGGAATCAGGGTGTTGCAGACCCACGCCTTACCACTTGGCTATAGCGCCTTACTTTAATAAAAGAAAAATGGAGCGGATTACGGGGCTCGAACCCGCTACCTCCACCTTGGCAAGGTGGCGCTCTACCAGATGAGCTAAATCCGCATAATGGCGACCCGAATGGGACTCGAACCCACGACCTCCGCCGTGACAGGGCGGCGTTCTAACCAACTGAACTATCGGGCCGTAAAGGACTTGCCAAGAAGTCCTTTTGGTGGGAACAATAGGGCTCGAACCTATGACCCTCTGCTTGTAAGGCAGATGCTCTCCCAGCTGAGCTATGCTCCCGAATCGCCGTCAAGATTTTCAACGGCGTTATTTATTATACAATATAAATATCTGTTTGTCAATAGTTTTTTGGAAATTTTATAAAATATTTTTTCTCATGACTTATTATCGCTGCTGCTGTCGCCGGAACTGTCCTTGTTTTCAGTATCTGAAGACTTTTGTTCCGCATGGGAAGAGTCGCTGCTCACAGCGTTTGTTGCCTGATTCTTGGCGTTTTCCATAACCTGCTTTTCATGCTGCTCTCTTTGAGCCTGCATTTTTGCAAGCTTTTTCGCTCTGCGCTTTTTTACAGTGCTGACTACAACAAAAACCACAATACCAATAAGAAGCAGATAGGGAACAGTGTAAATCAGGAAGAAAAGCAGTCCCTCCAGAAAAACAAGGAATCCGCTTCCCGCATTGGAAAGAGTGTTGCCTAAGCGGTCTAAAAACGTATCCGTTTTAGCGGGCACGGAGACGTACTCCTTGACCTCGTTCAAAGTAAAGTAAACATAAGAATACGCTACGTCGGTACTTATCTGATTCATGCGGGTCTTGATATTTGCGATCTTTATCTGGATATCGGTAAGCTCCCGCTCTATCTCCACGGCGTACTCGTCCTCGGTGATATCGGCTAAAAGAGATATGTAACGCTGCTCCTTCGCCTCGTAGATCTCAAGGGTAGTCGAAAGGTCACTGTACTCCTGGCTCAGATTCTCCACATTGGAGGTCTTGCTTCTGAGATCGCCCAAATCGCCAGCGGAATTGCAGAACGCGTCGTAGTTCTTGCTGGGTATTCTTACGGTAGCACTGTATCCTTTCCATTTTTCCTCGTCCTCGTAGTACCAGCGTCCGTTACCGCCGCCGTCGTTGAAATTTTCCTTTTCAATAAAGCCGCCGTACATTTCAAGCGTATTCTTAAAACTGTTCAGGGACGTATCAAAATCCAGCGTGTCAACCACCATATTGCAGGAATAGACAAGCATTTCTTTTTGTATAGCGTCTGCCGAAAGGCTGCCGCTTTCCTCATCATTTTTAGCGGCATAGTCACCCGTATCCGCTTCATTGGAATAGTAACCGTCCGATTCGTATGACTCTGGACTATCGCTTGAAAAAGCTCCGGAAATATATTTGCCTTCGTTGCTGTTTACGGAAAAATATGCGCCGTCACTGCTTGCTGAGCACCCCGCAAGCATGAGCACGGAAATCGCCGCCGTAACTAAAAGTCTGAACCTTGATAATTTTTTCATATAAACGTCTCCCCTGCCATTTTTTTAATTATACCACATCTGCAAAGAAATTGCAAATGCTTCTTTTATCTGTACTATTTGACGCGGGGATTTTTATGGGTATTTTTTGTAAATATTTTATGAATAGCATTGCTGTAATTTATTGCGCCGCACTATAGCTTATGCGGCGGCTTTTGATTTCAGTACTGTTTCAGAGCATTCGTACATGGTATCCGCAAATATTGCATAGCCTTTGGCGGGATTGTTTACAAAAACATGAGTAACCGCGCCCACAAGCTTTCCGTTCTGAATAATTGGACTTCCGCTCATACCCTGAACAATTCCCCCGCTTTTTTCAAGCAGCTCCTTGTCGGTAACGCGGATTATCATATTTTTGCTGCCCTTGGTATTATGAAGGTCTATTTTTTCAATGACGATTTTATACATTTTGGGCTGAGTTCCGCTGACGGTCGTATAGATATACGCCTCTCCGGTTTCTATCTCCTGGCGCATACCGAGAGGTACAGCCTCGTTACAGGAGCTGAAAGATGACAAAACTCCGTAAAGTCCGTCGGCGCAGTTGAGCTCCAAAGTACCTATTGCTTCAAGAGAGGAAAAGCTTCCCATAAGCTCGCCGGGAGCCCCAGCCGCACCCCGCTTTACTCCGTTTACGCTTACGTCGACCACCTCGCCCTCCGAAAGAGGGAGAATATTTCCTGTGTCCACATCGCAGACAGGGTGTCCCAGTCCTGCAAAAACTCCGGTCTCGGGATCGTAGAACGTCACCGTGCCTATCCCTGCGGAACTATCCCTGACCCAGAGTCCCGCCCGATATGAGCCGTCTGCGGAACAAAGCTCGGGATTTACATTCAGTATCAGATTTTTATCGTCTCTTATAAGATTAAAAGAAAGAGACTTGCCTTCGCTTTCGGAAATAATTTTCTCTATATCCTCGTTTGACATAACTTTTTTTCCGTTTACAGTTTTGATTATATCGCCTGTCTTTATGCCAGCTTCCGCCGCGGGAGACCTGAAGCCGGAAGCCGTTTCAAAGCCGCTTACCTCCACTGCTATCACTCCGTCGGTAAGAAGCTTTATACCGAAAGGATTTCCGCATGGGACAAGCATAGGCTCGTCCACTTCCTGAATATTAACTATTTTTATCGGAATAATGCCAAGCAGCTTGAGCTCTGCTTTTCTTACGCTGTTTTTCCCCGCCTCAACCGCAACGGCGTTTCTGACAGGAATTCCCGTACAGGGAATAGTTTCAATAATTTCCGAAAGCTTCAGCTCGCTGCCGGAGGTAATGTAATAATTATTCGGCAAAACCGTGTTATAATAAATTATGATCCCCAGAACTGCCGCAATGACTATGTTTAGTAAAACTGCCGTAATTTTGATAATTTTCTTCATTTTTTATACGCTTTATTTCGCTTTCGGGAAACAAAACTCTCCTTTCCGACGATCTTCGGCAAAGACGTTTTTACGCGCCGCCGACACTATTACTATTCGCATTTTAACTTCATTTATCAGAGTTTTTTATTTCGTTATTTTACACCCAAAGATTAAAATAACATGTCGAAAATAGAAAATCGTTTTCCGTACTTGCATTTGCTGAGGCTTTTGTGGTATACTATATATATTATTTTCCGAAAGGATATGTTATCATGAAAAAAGCGCGCTCTGTTACTGTCTTTTTATGTATTGCCGCCGCTGCGGTGATTTCCCTTTGTATCAATCCCGCCGGTGGATTTGCTCTGGCTTTTATGGTGGAATCTGCTTCCGATATTTTCCGCAAATGCGGTACCGCGCTGCTGATAAGCTCCGCTTTCCTCATTGCAGGAACAGTTATCGCCTGCTTTAAAAAAGTATGGATACCGCTGTTTTTCAACATTATCGGAACAGCTTGCTACATATATGCGGTTTCGGGAATTTATTCCATTCCGAATACTTTACGTCCAAAGACTGATACCGAACCTCTTGCGGAAAGACATCTGCTTACGGTGATAGTTACGGTGCTGCTTTTTGCGCTGACGATTTTCAATTATCTGGACGATAAAAATGTCTCCAAACGAAATGAAAAACGCCGTCTGAAAGCGGAAAATCTTTCCAAAAAGCTTTCTGACGACGAAAAGATTTTATAGCAAATCATACCGTCGATCTGCTATATATAAAACAACTGCCGTTTTTTAGACAATTTGCCAATTGAAATCATCTTCGCTGTATTGTAAAATTATTATAGGTATTTGTTCCATTTTTACAGAAAGGAAACGGCGGCTTTATGAATGTTACTATAAAAGACGTTGCAAAAGCGGCGGGGGTCTCTGTCGCCACGGTATCCCGCGTCCTGAACAACAGCGCGGCTGTCTCCGCTTCCGCTGCGGAAAATGTCAACAACGCCATAAGAGAGCTTGGCTACAGTCCCAACTTTTTGGGCAGAAACCTCAGAAAGAGGGAAACCAATATAATCCTCGCCATAATCCCGTCCACGGAGCAGACTTTCTACAGCGATATTATCAAGGGAATGCAGAACGCAGCTTCGGAACATGGGTACGACATACTTTTAAGTACCTCCAACAGCTCCTATAATATCGAAATGCGTCTGCTGGATATGCTTTTTAAGAGAACCGTTGACGCGGCTATACTTCTGGGTACTCAGCTCGACGTAAAGACACTTACAGACCTGAACAAACAGCACTATATAGCTCTCTGCTGCGAACGCGTAGAAGGTGCGGACGTGCTTACCGTTACCGTTGACGACGAAGGCGGAGCATTTTCCGCAGTAAACAGCCTTATCGAAATGGGACACACAAGAATAGGAATGGTCTCAACTACTGTCAACTCGCTGTCCTCATATGACCGAGAACAGGGTTACAAGCGTGCTCTAGGCGAAAACGGCATTGAACTGCGCGAAGATTACATATACCGCGGCACATACGATTTCAGTCACGGAATAAAAGCATTTGAGCACTTTATGTCGCTTCCGGAGCCTCCGTCGGCTATTTTCTGTATATCGGATATTCTTGCCGCAAGCGTGGTAAAAAAAGCCATTTCAGAGGGTTACTCAATTGGCAGCGACATATCTGTATGCGGCTTTGACAATATACTCCTCAGCTGGATGTACACCCCCGGCATAACCACCGTTGAGCAGCCCTGCTACGATATCGGCAGAACTGTAGTCACAGAGCTGATAGAAAATATTAACAGCGGTACAAAGTCCAACAAAAAAATAAAGCTGCCCTACAAGATAATCGAACGGGAATCATCGGGAAATTACACCAAATAGAAGTAAAATTTTGCTTATTAAATGAAGCTCGCGGAAAAACTGCACAACCATTCCCGAAAATCAAAAGGTACTTACAAATTTTATAAGATAACAAAAACGGACGGTTTTAAGCCGTCCGTTTGATTTTTAAGGGGTTATTTTCCCGAATTTTTAATATATTCCGAAATGCTGTCAATAATAATATTCATGACCTTTATTCTTGCATAAAGCTTATTGTTGGCTTCGATAATATTCCACGGGGCGTTTTTGGTGGAGGTCTTCATAAGCATTTCGTCAACAGCGTTCTCGTATTCGTCCCACTTTTCTCGGTTGCGCCAGTCTTCATCGGTTATCTTCCACTGCTTTTCGGGAGTATTCTGACGGTCGGTAAAGCGGCGGAGCTGCTCATCCTTGTCGATCTGCATCCAGAATTTAAGTATTATCACGCCTTCCCTCACAAGCTCGGACTCGAACTCGTTTATCTCACGGTATGCCATAGCGCACCGTTCGGGAGATGTAAAACCCTCCAGTCTCTCGACCATTACCCTGCCGTACCACGAACGGTCGAAAATAGTTATGTGTCCGCTTTTGGGAAGATTGTTCCAGAACCGCCACAGGTAGTGATGATTAAGCTCGCGTTTGTCGGGAGCGGCAATAGGTACAGCCTCATAGCCGCGTGGATCGAGAGCGTAGGAGACACGCTTTATGGCTCCGCCTTTTCCTGCGGCGTCCCATCCCTCAAACAGAAGTATAACTGGAATTTTCTTTTTGTAAATTTTTCCGTGGAGTCTTGCAAGCTCCTTCTGGTTCTTTTTCAGCTCGTCATAATATTTGGACGGCTGAAGTACTTTGCTGTCCAGCTTAACGTCCGCAAGCTTAGGACATGGCGAAAGCTCGAACTGGTGAGCGGTTTCCTCAATAACTTTCGGCTCAGATGAATCGGCGTTCACAGCGTTTGCTATCTGGCTCACCAGAATATTGAACACCTGAAAGCGCGTAAAGCTGCGGTCGGTGGTATCAATTATCCTCCACGGACAATGAGGAGTATTTGTTTTGGCAAGCATATCATCGAACTGACGGTAATATGAGTCGTAATTCTTGTGACGTTTTTTGTCAAGCTCTGTAACGCGCCACTTGGTGGAGCTGTCCTCCTTGAGCTTCAGAAAACGCTTTTTCTGCTCCTTGCGGGAAATATGAAGGAAAAACTTTATAATAAGATACCCGTCATCGGAAAGCTGGCGCTCAAAGGTGTTTACAGAACCAATGCGGCGGGCGTATTCCTCGTCTGATATCCCCTCCTCCATTTTGGCTATGGCAAGCTCCTGATACCAGCTCCTGTCAAGAACTGATATAGCGCCGTATTCGGGGATATTTTCCCAGTAACGCTTCATCATCGGGTAACGCCTTTCAGCTTCGGTGGCGGGCATTGTGGAGTAAACCTTGAAAAAACGCGGGTCAAGCATTTTTATCATGTCGGAGATAAGCGTACCTTTTCCCGACGCGCCCCATCCCTCCAGTAAAATAATCACGGGAAGCTTCTCCGCACGTATTTTCTGCTGAAGAGAAGATAGGTTCTTTTCGAGCTCCTTTGTCAGATCCTTGTAGTCAAAGGACTTATTCTTGTTTGAAAGCGCATTTTCAAGCATATGGAGACTTCCTTTCGGTTAATATATGCCGTACAAGCACATCCTGACAACTGCAAAATGCATAAACACACATCAGCATATCTGTACATTTGATTATAACATATTTCGTCAATTTTAGCAAGTATTTTTATTCATATTTATTGAAAACTTTAGGGGAAAATTTTGCCGTAATTATACTAAAAAGGTAAAATTCTCTTGCAATCTTATAAAGGATATGGTATAATAATATTTAATATTTGCCCACCGCAGACGAAACTGCGGGAATCCGCCGCGGCGGCTGCGGGACACAGGGCAGTATCAATCTTGCCGCCGGGAATGGAGTTTATTATGGGATTTCCTATTATCACGCCCGCTTTTCTCAAAGAGCTTACCGAAAAAATGAAGCCTGTGACCGCCGATGAATTCTGCGATGTCAACGCTACCGCTGTTGCAGTAGAATACGTTCCGCGTCTTTGCTTTATTGAAGCCGTAAAAAAGCTTATGGCGGAAAAAAACGTTCTCGAATACAATATGATCAACCTCCCCGACGAGGAAAGCGCACCGTTCCTTCAGCAAAGCGAACAGATCATAAACACATATCCTCAGGCTAAGTATTACTGGCAGATAAGATCTCTTTTCATGAGCGTCCTTCAGAACAAAGGAGTCAACTTTGAAAAACGTATGCTGCTGCTTAATTACGGCGTCAAAACCGTTCAGGGTATGCTCGACAACGGCAGATCTGAGCTTATTCCCAAATTTATCAACGACTATACCTCTAATGATATGAATTTTGAAGAGATACTCGGGTATTTTAAGGAAATCCGCCCGAATCCCGGATACTCCCTTGCGGACGGTATTTCCCTGCTTAAGTCCCTTTCAAAACCCAATGCCGCTTACAAAGAGGTTCTTAATACAATTTATAAAAATCTGGGAGTTTCAGGTCCCGAAACGCTGAAAATGACTGATATGAAAAAATATATCGGAATGAGAAAAGAATTTTCTCAGTCAGCAGCTGGTGAAAAGGCTCACTACATTGAAAACGTTATGATAAACTATGTGTGGTCATACTCTATCCCGTTTTCAAATCCCGAGTTTAATTTCTGGGATCACTTCGTATTTTTCTGCTCTCTCTATAATGCGGTCAAGGTAATGCTCACCTGCTTTGTTCCCGACTTCTCGGACGAAGGATTTGCAAAGGCGGTAAGCGCTTTTGATACGGCTCTCAGAGCTTCGGACGAAAATCTTATGATGAAAGTTATCCTTGCTGTAAAAAATGCGGGACAAAGCAATAACGGAGATCTGGCAATACTGACATTAAGCTGATACATTTCAGCGATCATTCGCTTCTTATTATCGGAGGATTATGTTTATGAATAAAAGTTCAGGCGGAAATGGTATCAAAAAGAAAATTTCACGGGATAACCGTCCGCAGTTTCCCGAAAAAGCCGTTGTCACAGGCGGTATGCCTTACGGAAACAAAAAGCTGCACTTCGGTCACGTGGGCGGAGTATTCGTTTTTGCAGACGTTTTTGCGCGCTTTTTAAGAGACAGGATAGGCAGGGAAAACGTTATTTTCGTTTCCGGAACAGACTGCTACGGTTCCCCGATCGCAGAAAGCTACCGCAAGCTCAGCGAGGAACAGGGCTATAAGGGTACTATTAAGGATTTTGTCAGTGACAACCACGAGTCCCAAAAAAAGACCCTTGAGGACTACGGCATAAGCCTTGATCTTTTCGGCGCGTCAGGGCTGGGCAGAACTGCCGATGTACACAATGAAGTATCGGATCAATTCATCAGAAAGCTTTACGAAAACGGTCAGCTTCAAAAAATTTCAACCGCTCAGTTCTACGACGAAAAGGTAGGAACATTCCTCAACGGCAGACAGGTAGTGGGAAAATGCCCTGTGCAGGGCTGTCAGTCGGAAAAAGGCTATGCGGACGAATGCGATCTCGGACACCAATATATGCCGCAGGACCTTATCGACCCCAAGAGCACTCTCACAGGTGAAAAGCCGGTCATGAAAAATGTTGACAACTGGTACTTTAAGCTCACGGATCATTATGATATTCTACGCGAATATGCCGAAGATATCAGAAACCGCGAAGACGTGCGGCAGGTGGTCTTCAAAACTATAAGCGAGTTCCTTGAGCCTCCCGTTATCTATATTATGAACGATTTCAGGGATAAATACGAAGAACTCAAAGACAGGCTGGAAAATCACGAGCTTATTGAAGAGCCTAAAAAAACCTCTTTCACTATCAAGTTCAGCACTCTTCCCGACCGTGAAAAATCCTGTGCCGTGCTTTCAGAGGCGGGAATACGTTTCCGCACGGGAAAAACCCTTGTTCCTTTCCGTCTCACAGGAAATATTGACTGGGGCGTACCCGCTCCGGTACTTGAAAACGAAGAACCTCTCACCGTATGGGTATGGCCTGAATCTCTCTGGGCTCCTATTTCGTTCACCCAAGCATATCTTGAATCAAATGGACACGACCGCGAGGAATGGAGGGACTTCTGGTGCTCGGACAAGGCTCAGGTCTACCAGTTTATCGGTCAGGATAATATTTACTTCTACGGCGTTGCGGAAATGGCAATGTTTATGGCATTGCAGGGCAGAGACGGTCTTTTGGTACACCCGAAAAACGGAGAATTGCAGCTCCCCGTTCTTGTGGCTAATCATCATATATTGTTTTTGGATAAAAAGGCTTCAAGCAGCGGTACGGTAAAGCCCCCAATGGCTGCCGATCTGCTGGACTACTACACCCCGGAGCAGCTCCGTATGCACTTTTTGAGTCTGGGGCTGGGAATGAGAAGCGTAAGCTTCCAGCCTAAGCCGCTTAATCCCGCGGCAAAGCCCGAAGACAGTGACCCTGTTACAAAAGAGGGCTTTCTTCTTTCCAACGTGTTCAACAGGATCATACGCACCTGCTTCTACGACGCTCAAAAATATCTTGACGGTAAAATGCCGGTGGGCGCTGTTGACGAGGATATTCTTGCGGAATCCGAAAAGGCTGTTCTTGAATATGAACGCTTCATGTACAAATTTGAATTTCACCAGGTTACGTATGTTCTGGACTCCTATATCCGCAAGGCAAGCAAATACATGGCCAAAGCCAAAGCCGAAGCCGATAAGGCAGACGATAATGAACTGAGGAGAAAATGGCTGGTGAATGTTTTTCACATGATAAAAACTGCGGCTGTTCTCCTTCACCCTATTGCTCCGTTCGGAACGGAAATGGTGCGGGAATACCTCGATGTCGGCAATGATATCTGGAACTGGGATAACATCTTCGATCCTATGGCAGATAATATCCTCTCGGGAGAAACAGAACACAAGCTTAAATTTCTTGAACCGAGAATGGATTTCTTTAAAAGACACGAAAGCCAGTTTGAACAAAAATAAATAAAAAAGTCAGTACTGCTGCAATGGTGCTGGCTTTTTTATTTCAGAAGCTTTGTTCATTAAATATTCATACATCATGGTGAAAAATATGATATAATTAAGTAAGTATTTACTGTCGCCTTAAAAAACCCGGAGGCATGATGCATATGATCAATCCTATTCAGAAGCTGCTTAACACAAAATTCCGCAATAAGCTCGTTTTCATGTGCATTACGGCAGTCGTGCCCGTTACTCTTGCAGGAGTATTCCTTCTGTACAATCTTGCAGATACGATAAAGGTAAACGCGGAAAACGAGTCAATTTCCACTGCGGACAGCCTCAGGACAAGGCTCAACGACATTATACTGACTATTTCAAATGTCAGCGAGCGGGTGCTTCAAAGCAGCAAGATCAAGGAACTGCTGAATAACGAGTTTATCAATCAGGACGAATATTTCAATTACTATATGCAGAATCAGGTTATTCCCGAATTTCTGGACGCGTATCCACAAATAGAAAATATTACTTTTTATATAGACTTGGACGGCTTTGTTGCAAATTCCAATTTTAAAAATGCGGATGAGAGCGTTTGCAACACATACTGGTACAAGGAGGCTATGGAATCCGATCTTGCCAAATGGCAGATCATATACTCAAATGACGAATACAGATTATGCAGAATAAGTCCCCTTAAAAACAATAAAGGAAACTTCTGCGGAGCAATGGTCTCGTCTGTAAGTCCGAAAGTTTATAGCGAACTTACCGAAAATATTGATTACAGCGTGGCATTCAGCGTTTCTAAGGGAGTGGTCTTTTACAGCAATATACCCGGCATAGATACAGGCTCTGTCCTTGCAAGCGAAAAAAATAATTTTTACTACGGAATAAGCGGTTCAAAACTTCTTGAGGACGATTCAAGCAGACTGAACAAAATAGGACATACTGTAATATCATACTTTGATTACGGCAACACGGGAAACTTTTTTCAGATATATGTTCTGAAGCCCTATTCCCTATTCAACGATGAGATAAATAACGTTATTTTTATGTATATATGGTACATTTTTTTATGTATCGTACTGTCGGTTCTGATAACGCTGCTTTTTTCAAGTATGTTTTCAAGGCGCATTCAGTTTCTCAAAAACCAGATGCACAAGGTCACGTCGGGAAATTTCGTTTTAAACGAGGAAATACGCGGTACCGACGAAATATTCGAGCTTTATCATGATCTGAAAAAAATGGTGGACAGTATGCAGACGCTTATGAACGATGCATACAAGTCCAAAATTCAATCGGAAAGCTTTAAGCTTAATCAGGTCGAAGCGGAATTCAAGGCTCTCGCAAGCCAGATTAATCCGCACTTCCTCTATAACACCCTTGAAACTATCCGTATGAAAGCTTACTGCAACGACGACAAGGAAACTGCCGACCTGGTAAAAAAGCTTGGCAAATTCATGCGGCGGTGTCTTGAGGTTAAGGACGGTATGGTAACTCTCGAATCGGAACTGGAATTTACCAAAAGCTACCTTGAACTTCAGGCTGCCCGCTTCGGAGACAGGGTATCCTATTCAATATACTGCGAAGTTGACAGAAACTATAAGATACTTCCGCTTATTATTCAGCCTATCGTCGAAAACGCTTTTGTTCACGGCATAGAGGGTGAAAAGGCAAACGGCAAGATAGACATAAAGGTTTTCTACCGCAGCGGACAGGTCATAATAGAGGTCTCGGACAACGGTCAGGGAATCCCTGCGGATAAGCTGAGAGAGCTTCTTGCCAAGCTGGAAAAAAACGATACTTCGTCTGGAAAAAGTATCGGTCTTACCAACGTTAACAAGCGCATAAAAATGTATCACGGAGAACAGTATGGCCTTACGGTAGAAACTACGTTCGGGCACGGTACTGCCATAAGGATCACGCTTCCACAAAAAGCAGATGAAAACATTATGAAGAGACTTCCGGAAAAATACAGTGAAATAAGCGAAAATATCTCTTCAAAAAGAATTTAACTTTTATTGTTTTGCCCGGTTCTAAAACGTATACAGAAATTGTTAATACGGCTTCTGAAATCAGCGCAGGAGGACTTGATATGAAATCTGTAAACAAACTCTTTATTGCCGTTTCCGGTGCCGCCGTCATCTCGGCAGTTATTACGGCTTTCTTACACTCACACAGAAAGGTAAAAATAAATTGCAATCTTACTCCGGACGAATATGACAAAATATGCGGTGAATTTTGCCTTGACCCAAACAGCGCTATGATGCAGTACATTTACCGCCGCGGAGACAAAAAGTTCGGAGTAAGGCTTGCTCCCGGCAGGCTTCGAGCCGATGATATCGTAAGTATGTTCACTATACCTATTATAAAAGAAAAAATTCCCGAGGTTCTCCGAAAGAAAATAAAGTATCCCTCTTCCGACAGTACTGTTGTAAATGCCGCTGCGTTTACGCCGACTGCAAAGCGAGGACATGATTACAAAATACATATTTTCAAAATAGACGGATGCGAATACATGGAGATCGAAAAACCGAAAACCGATAATATCGGCATTTTCCTACACTCATAAAAAGGACTGGTGCATTGCTTATGCTCAAGGTTTTGCTTGCTGACGACGAACCTAACGTTCGCCACGGCGTAAAAATGATGATTCCGTGGGAAGAACTGGGTCTTGAAGTTATTGCAGAAGCCGAAGACGGCGATGATGGTCTTTCAAAGATACTTTCGCTGAATCCGGATATCGTTATTGCCGATGTTAAAATGCCAGGGATGTCGGGCATAAAAATGATTGAAGCCGCTAAGAAAAACGGATACGGCGGAAAATGCCTTATTTTGTCCGGATACTCGGATTTCACATATGCTAAGGAAGCAATGTCTCTCGGAGTAAAGGGATTTATTCTGAAGCCCGTGGACGAGGACGAGCTTATTGAAGCTCTGAAAACTGTCTGCGATGAAATCCATACCGATAAGAAAAATAAATCCGCTATACGCAAGGGCAGCAAATATATGAACGAACAGCTTGTCCGTGCGCTTCTTCTCGGAGACGATAATTTCATTAAAAAAAGTTCGCTCTCTTCTTACTGCTACGATCATTACGACGCGTCGATAATAAGTCCTGCGGAAGACATGGAGCAAGATGAAAAATCCGTTCTTCTCGAATCGGTAAAAAACCGTCTTGACTCATGCAGCGATGTGGATATCCTTTCTCCGGAATTCAGGAGCGGTATCACAGCGGTACTTTTCAAAGGCTGGAAAAGAAAAAAAATACTCGATTTTTTTGTGGAACTCAATAAGGATCTTTTCGGTAAAATTTTTGTCACAATAGGAAATACCGTTACAACTCCGGAAGACATACGAATATCATACATTGACGCTGACAGTCTCCTTAAAAACAGATTTATGTACCTGCATCAAGGCGTTGTAACGTCGGAAACCGCCGGCGATGAATCGGACGGAGACGGTCAGATAAACGATATTGTAGGAAAGCTTTACGCATACGTTGAGATCAACGACACCGAAAAGCTATGTGAGACTCTTGATAGTCTTCGTCAAGCTCTTTGCAGCAGCAGCTACACTCCCGAAAGGATCAAGGTGCTTTGCATTACTGCGATAATGGACATAAAAAGTCGTCTGATAAAAAATATCGGCGATAAAAAAACAGAACAGTTTATTAACAATGAATTTATTGCAAAGCTCGGAGAGACATCAAGCCTGTTCGACATTATCGAAATGCTTAAAAATATGCTTTGCGATCTGTCGTGCACGCATTTCGGCAGGACTACAAAAAGCACCATGGAACGCGTTGTACAGTACATTCAGTCCAACTACAGCCGTGAGCTTAGGCTTGAACAGCTTGCGAATATCTTCGGATATAACAGCGCATATCTCGGCAAGGTTTTTCATCAGTACACTGGCGAAAACTTTAACAACTACCTTGACCGCATAAGGATCACCGAGGCAAAGCGTTTGCTTTTGCTGAACGAGTATAAGGTGTATGAAGTCGCGGAAATGGTCGGATACTCCAATATAAACTACTTTCACAATAAATTCAAAAAGTATGTGGGGATAAGTCCTCTGAGCTTTAAACGTCAGGGAAAAAACTGTTCGGGAAAACCCGACAGCTCTGACGAAACTGAAGAATAAAAAGCGGCAGCGTTCCAAATTTGAAATGCTGCCTTATTTTTTACATATTAATAAGAGTCCTGTTAAGCTTTTTATCCTCAAGAAGCTCAACTATTACTATGTTTAAACAGGACAAATCCCACGAAAGGTCGTATACTCTGTCCGCACCTATAACTGCAACCATGGGACGAAGCGGTTGGTCGGGATAATTTTTCATGACATATGCGGTCTCGCCGTTTGAAAGCTTTACGTGTGAACCTGTTGGGAACGGCGCGACTTTTCTGAGAAACGCATGCACTACCCTGTCGTCAAAATGAGTTCCGACACTGCCCATAATAAGCTCAATGGCTTCATTAGGAGGACTCGGTATACGGTACGGTCTGTTCGACGTAAGAGCGTCATAAACGTCCGCAACTGCAAGTATTCTTGCATACGGATGTATTTCCGTGTCCTTAAGATGATTGGGATATCCCGAACCGTCAAGCTTTTCATGGTGTCCCACAATACCTCGGTAAATATTTTCGTTTACAAGATTACGCTCATGCAGATGAGCCGCAGCATGGACTGGGTGCATTTTTACAATGTTAAATTCCTCAGCTGTAAGCTTACCCGGTTTGGTAATGATATCGATCGGAACCGCTACCTTTCCTATATCATGAAGAAGCCCTGCAAGACCTATTTCGTTAAGCATTTCATTATTCAAGCCAAGCTCTATCCCTATCGCAATCGCCATTATAGCAACGCTCAGACTGTGATGATAGGTATAATCGTCGTACATCTTTATATCGGCGATATTTATGAGTATATCCTTGTGTGAAGAAAGACTGTCGATAAGCTCTTGCGTAGTGTTGCCTATCGCCTCAACATCCCCTTTTTGTACTCCCTTGCTGCTGTCTATGAAATTATCCGCTAAGCTGTGGATATTGGAGATAGCCTCTCTGCGTATCTGCTGATTTATCGAAGATACCACGCGTACCTCGCTTCTGACAGTATCCACGTACGCTCCGTCCAGTTTCGCGCCGCAAAGCTGGGTTATCTGCATATCAGTCAGTTTTTGTCCTGTTTTAAGGATCATCGATGACTGAGAGGACGGATCGTAAAAATGGATATCTCGTGCAAGACACATCCCGGCAAGCAGTTCCTCTGATCTTACAAAAACCAAATCTGTCAACTCCCTGTGTAATCTGTGTAATAGAATTTCTCCGAAAGCTGTCCGGTATTTGTTAACAACTCAAGTATAATTATTTCTGATATTTCTTTTGTATACTTGCAAAATGGCGGTATACCTTGATTTATAGAGATATATAGCCTAACCTTGTCGAACATAAACCGCCCTTTATGTCGTAAGATTGTCGTAATTTCGGAGCAAAAATCAGACGATATTTGCCGCTTTTCTCGTGGCTTCAACCTCGTCGTGAACATAGATATTCGCGGTCACATTTATGTTCTTGTGACCCATTATTTTTTGTATCGTATAGATATCCACGCCGTTTCTCCGAAGCTGCGTACCCCGGGTATGCCTCATCTCATGGGCGGTCAATTGAGGGAGTTCCAGGTACTGCTCGCATAGACGCTTCATAGCGTTTTTAAGGCGTTTGGAAAAAGTATGCGGAGACTGCACTGTATTCAGCAAATTTGGAAACACATATTCGCTTGAACGCGGCAGCTTGGTCAACAGTTCGCACAGGCTTGTCTGGATCGGTATGGTTCTGTAGCTTTCCATTTTAGGCGGGCTGATCTCCACGCCCCCGTGCTGTTTATCGGTTATGGAACGCCTTACCGTCAAGGTCTTGCTTTCAAAGTCGATATCAGACCACATAAGACCAAGCATTTCGCCGCGCCGGAGTCCCGTATCAAGCATGAGAACAGCCTCCGGAAGAACATCGGCAAAAAAAACTTTGGCAAGCGTTATTTGCTCATCAGTCCACACTTTCTTAGCGTTTTTTTCCTTTGCGCTTTTATAGATCACGTTCTTGACAGGGTTTTTCACAATCAGGTCATTGTCAATGGCTTTATCGAATATACCAAACAGGCACAAGTGCAGCTTGTCAAGCGACGATTGAGAAAGCTCCTTTTGCTTCTGATCAAAAAAACGCTGGATATCAATACTCCGGATATTTTTCAGCTTTGCCGCTTTAAAGTATGGTATTATATGGTTTACGACAAAATTTTCGTAGGTCAAGAGATATGTATTTTCGGTGACATACGGTTTTTTATAGACCGCCAGCCATTTTTTAGACCATTCGGCAAACGAAATGTCGGAGGCGGTCTCCTCGGTTGCGCCGAAGGTGTCTATAACGGTGCGCTTTATCTTGTACTCCTCGGCCTTGCGCTTAGCGTCCTCCAGGCTGATGGGGCTGTAGAAGCTCTTGCGGATAGCTTTACCGTCGTATTCCCTGCCGATCGTCGCTTTGTATTCATATGTTCCATTTGCTCTGTTTGGGGCGACTTTCTTTGGGCGCGGCATAGTTTTAGCTCCTTTTTGAAAAAATTTTTATTTTGATATTGACAATTCCGAAAAGTAGAATTATAATATATTTAAGCTATGAAAGGCGGTGAGCGGGTTGGCGTTATTAATAGCAGTAGTAATATTAGCAATAGTTGTTATATTGCTTCTGGTTTACTGTTGGATACTTAAACTTTCTCTCGAAGTATTGAAAAGATGTTTCAAAGAACATTTGGAACGCCGTTTTGAAGAGAAGCGGCATTAAAATGGTGTTTACGAAAGGAGGTGAGCATAATGTATCTTACAAAAATAAGAATAAAGGGACTTTCTGATATAATAGAAAGGACTGACAATATTCGTAAAATGGCCGAAGAGTTTGATAAGGAAATTAAGAATCTTTTGTATTCTTTTAACGATTCACATATCGAACTTGTAAGCGTAGATGACGTTGAAAATAAATCAGATGAAAACAACCATGATACGCTTATAGGTGGTCGGTTTGGTGGATTCAACATTTAACTAATCTATTTTTGCATATGCATTTACGAAATCTGAAAGCTTTTCCATTTTTTGTTTATGATTATTGATTATATCATTATAAAGAATTTTTAACGCTGTTTGATTTACTTCACTGTCTAAAATGCATGGAATTTGATAAATATTGTCAGGGTTGTCAGCGTAGATCACTTCAAAATTAAACTTATTTTCCAATTTCGAGTATGAAAGTATGAATGTAAAAGAATTAATAGTGGCTTTATACCTAATAATTTCTAAAAATTGGTCGAGTTTGATGAAATCATAATTTTCTTTTAACTCATTCAGACAAACCCATTCTAAATCACGAATGGATTCCGGTTTTACGTTTGAATATGAATAAAATGTTTCTTCATATGACGACAGAAAAGTAATAAATCCGTAAATGTCATTTTCAAATTTTTCTTTTTCAAAAACATATCCCATAATTTAAAATTCCTTTCAATCGCCGTCTCGGTTATTCGAGGCGGCTTTTCTTATTTTATGTACTTTGAGCTGACCGTCTGCATAGATCAGCTCTATTATTTTATGCTCCTTTTCGTTTTACAGATTTATTATCTTGTTCGTTAAGTATGCCTTTAATAAATCCGGTTACTTCTCCTTTCTTGCGATCAGGCAATTTATCATATAAATCTAAAAGTTCTTGTTGATCTTCCGAAAGTTCGACGGACACACTTTTTCCATCAAATAAATATCCTACTGTAACATCAAAATAATTTGCAATTTCTTTTAGAGTTCCGATTTTAGGAATAGAGCCGTTACTCCAAGCGGTAACTTTTGAGGTGCTTAATTTCAATATATCACGTACAAATGCGGTTGGAGTAGTTCCATTTTCTTTACAAAGCGACTCTAATTGTTCATAAAGCATAAAAAATCTCCTTAAATTTCAACACAATTACCAAAATTCTCAAAAACAGAATTTATGTATTGACAATTCTATAATTCAGATCCCGCCGTCACGGTCTACCGTGGCGGCTTTTTTATGTGTAATAAATTGTAAAAACATATATAAATCCGCTTTTGCTTGGCAGAAAGAACGTCAATTTGTATTTATAGGTTCTGTTAAAACATTAGCATCTGCCTCTGCAATTTTGGAAACATCTTCATTAATTGTTTCAGCTTTGCCGTTTTCTTCAAGCATTCGTTGAACGTATCCTATAATCTTTAATTGATTTCTTTCACTGAGTTGAGTGTACATCTCAATAAGCTCTTGGGCATTCTCGGATATACTTTCGGTTTTTCTACTCTGTACATTATCAAGTCCGAGAAGATAGTCTGTTGTTACGCCTAAGTATTCAGCAGATTTTTTTAAATAATCAGAACGCATATAGCCTTTTTTCCATGTGGCAAGATTGCCACTGCTCCCAGTAACAATTTCGCACAAATTAGTTACGTTAGTGCCTTTTTCTTTGCATAACTTTTTTAATTTATTATACATTTTTAACATCTCCTATTGACAAACTCAAATATTTGCATTACAATATAATTAAACCTATGAAAGGCGGTGAACGGGTTGGCGGTATTAATAGCAGTAATATTAGCAATAGCTGTTATAGTGCTTCTGGTTTATTGTTGGATACTGAAACTTTCTCTCGAAGTTATGACAGGCTATGTCAAGGTATACCGCAAGATAACAACAATAAGCGAAGCAAACGATTTTATAAACGAATTTAAAGAACATTTAAAAGAGCATTTGAACTGCCGGTTTAAAGTGAAGCGGCATTAAAAAATTCTTTTTGAAAGGCGGTAATATGAGTGAAAGTATGTAAGAAGCGCAGGAATTGCCATTATAAAGAAATTCTTGAGATTACATGCTATTTTAAAATGGATTTTCCGTATGATGTAATTAAAAAGTATATCAACCAGTTATCAAAAGATTACCCGCAAGCAATAATAAAAGCAATCATTATTTGAAAGGCTATTCTTTTATTATTTGCAAATCTATTATTTTATCCGGATAAATAATAGTTTGTTGTGTTTCCGAAAATAAATGAAGCGGAACCGAAGCCGAAAATTTGTGTGTTAATATTTCATCTCCGATAACTTCTTGTTCAAAACTTGCAACTTTATATTTTATTTTTGTAACATGTTTAACTTCTCGGGAACGTGTAATTCTATCGGAATAGGTTGCAATAACAGTATACATTTGAATATCTCCTTTTTATTTAACAAACTTTTAGCGGAACGACATTAAAATTTTTCCTGAAAGGTGGTGAGCATAATGATTATAACGGGTATTGAAATTAAGGGTCTTGATGAGCTTTGCGAAAAAAGAGATAAAATACACAAACTTAGTAGACAACTCGAATTCGCAATAAGAGATTTAGAAAGCTACTTAAATAATTCGGAAATTAAATTAGTCGAAAAATTTTCGGGATCTGAAGAAACCAATAATAATATTGAACATGATTTCGGCGGCTGTTTTATCAAGTAGATTTTTCATCCTGATTTAGAAAATTTGACAGCTTTTCCATTTTTTGAAACCGATATTTAATTATATCATCGTAAAGAGTGTGTAATGCTGTTTGATTTGCTTCACTGTCCAAAATGCATGGAATTTGATAAATATTATCAGGGTTGTCAGCATAGATCACTTCAAAATTAAACTTGTTTTTCGGTTTTGAGTATGAAAGTATGAATGTAAAAGAATCAATAGTGGCTTTATACCTAATAATTTCTAAATATTGGTCGAGTTTGCTATAATCATAATATTCTTTTAATTCGTTCATGCAAACCCATTTTAAATCACGAATGAGCTCCGGCTTTACTTTTCCAAATGCTGTTTTTTCATATGACGACAGAAAAGTAATAAACCCGTGAATGTCCCTTTCAAATTTTACTTTTTCAAAAGTATATCCCATAATTTAAAATTCCTTTCCTTTGCCGTCACGGTCAGCCGTGGCGGCTTTTCTTATTTTATGTACTTTGAGCTGACCGTCTGCATAGATCAGCTCTATTACTTTATGCTCCTTTTCGGCTTACTTCCGTTTTAACCTCCTCATCAGGATAGTCTTGCAGAAACGTATCTATTTGCTTCAAAACTCTTTTTTGATCAATATCATTTAGAATTTTAAATTTTTTAATTAAACCTGATTCTGCGTCTGACAGTTGGGAGGCAACTTCTTTTCCATAAACTAAATAATCTATTGAAACTCCAAAAAATTCTGATATTTCAATTAGATATTTTTTATATGATTGTGTCTTTCTTGATTTCCATTCTGAAAAAGCAGAACTTTTTATTCCTAAATAAGAAGTTAATTCTTTCTGCTCTCTTTCGCCTAAAAGTTCTGAAATTCTGTTAAGAATATCCAAAAAATCACCTCGTTCAACAAACTCATCATCACATTTTGCAATAATGTGACCGTTTAGACAAATTTGAGCGTTATAAAAATTTTGCATATTTAAACTTCCTTTCTTTCCGCCGTCACGTCCACTCCACCCGTGATGGCATTTTTGTTTATTTTTAACAAAATATTTTGCAAAAGTTTGTTAGTCAATACAAAATGCAAATATTTTAGTAAAGTATATTGACATACTCAAATATTTGCGTTATGATATAAATAACACAAGGGCATGACAGCTACAACAAAGCGAGCCAAAAATATTGAGTTTATTTTTAGCTTATGTGGATATTTAATTGTTGTGGTGACTATAAGTATAACACATTTTGATGTGGCTGTCAATGCAATTGTGTATTTACAGCGGCAAAAAGTAACAAATGTTAATGAAAGAGGTGGTTATAATGATAACTTCGTTTCACGCAGAGATCGTAAAGCAGCTTAAGCTTCGCGGAATGACCCAGAAAGAGCTTGCCGAAAAGATCAAGTACGGCTACAGCAATGTACGGTCGTTTATCAACGGCAATTCCGAAAATGAGAAGCTGGCACAGAAGATTGCCGAAGAACTTGGAATCAAAAGGTAAGCAAGTACAACTAAAATAAAGGGGAAAGATATTATGAGTATGAAAAGGCAAAAATTTCTTACGGAACTGCTGAACAAGGCGGCAAGAAATTATTACAATGGCGGCACGTCAGATATGACGGATTACGAATATGATAATCTTTATTATGAGCTTGCCGAGCTGGAAAACATTAATGGCTGTGTGCTTTCCGGAAGTCCGACGGGATTTGCGGGTTATGAATCTCTTAGCGGTTTCCCGAAAAAGGCGCACAAGCACCCGGCTCTTTCACTGGAAAAGACCAAAAATCCCGAAGATATAAAGGCTTTCCTTGGCGAGGAGGTCGGCGTTATATCCTGGAAGCTGGACGGTCTTACTTTGGTGCTTACATATGATGAGAACGGCTGGCTTGAAAGCGCGGTAACGCGGGGAGACGGTTACACCGGAGACGATATAACCGCAAGTGCAAAGCATATTCATGGCATACCTTTAAAGCTGCCTTGCAATGGTCGGAAAACAGTCCGCGGCGAAGCGGTTATAACATATGCGGATTTCGACCGCGTAAACAACACAATAGCCGATACTGCCGAAAAGTACAAGAATCCCCGCAACCTGGCGGCGGGCTCCCTGCGGCTCACCTCAATGAAAGAGCTGGCAGACCGGAACGTAAGATTTATAGTATTCTCATGCACCGAGGGCTTTGAAGAGTTCCCCACCGTCGGGAATCAGCTGGACTATTGTTCCGAGATTGGATTTGAGGTTGTCCCCCATACGCTTGTAAGCGCGGGTTCTGTCAAGACAGTCCTTACTTCAAAAGAAGAACAGGTAAAAGCTTTTGAGTATCCGGTTGACGGAATGGTTATTACATTCTACAACGCAAAGTACGGAAGTTCCTTAGGCATGACGGGCAAGTACCACAAAAACGCCATAGCTTTTAAATGGCGTGATACTGTTGAAAAGACCACGCTCCGCGCAATTGAATGGCAGATCGGCAAAACGGGCGCATATACTCCGGTAGCGGTTTTTGACCCTGTCGAGCTGGAAGGAACGACGGTCACAAGAGCATCGGTTCATAATAAGGACATTCTGGAGAAGCTTCGTCTTACAGTCGGAGACTGCATAGGAGTGTACAAGGCTAATATGATAATCCCTCAGATAGCTGAAAACTACGATTGGGCAAAACATGAGGATTATATCGCCCCTATGCCTTCGCAGGATTCTGAAAACGATAAGCGTCAAATTGACATTCGCAGGCTTACGCATTTTGCGGACAGAGAAGCAATGAACATATCCGGTGTTTCCAAAAGCGTTATAACTGCGCTTTACGATGCTGGCCTTCTGAAAAAATATTCGGATTTTTATACCCTTTCCCAAAAATCCGAAAATAAAATAGTTTCTGCGGCAAATTTATCCTATAACGGATTGGATAAGCTTCTGGCAGCCATTGAAAAATCAAGAACAACTACACCCGATAAATTTTTGTATGCGTTGGGTAACCCAGTTGCAGAAGATAACGCGTCAAATATCGGACGTGTTATGAAAGACCTTTACGCGGGCACTATGGTGCTTAATGAGTTTAAGGAAAAGCTCAAAGTCCTTTGCGACGAGTACACCCGGAAGCGTGCCGAGGCTTGTCCCGAAAATTACGCTTCCGATTTATGGGACGAAAAGGATCAGACCGTCAAGTGCGTACGTATCCAGTTTTCGGCGAAAGAGAATGGTGTTACCATAGACGAACTTGTGTCCGAAGGCTTCGTGTGCAGGTCAACCGATACAGGAGATTATTACGAAAAAATGATTGGCAGCGTAGAGGTTGTATGCTCCGTTGACAGAGAGGTACCCGCCGACAATGAGCGCCTTACAAAAGAGGAAAAGGCCAATGAAATTAACAGAATTATCGCAAGTCTGCGTGAAAAATATTCGCTTGAGGACATCAAGAGTATACTCGTTGCCGCGCGGTTAAAGGTAACTGATCTGATACGCTGCGCCGAATGCCTTCCGGAGGAAACGGGCGAAGCGATCATTGACGAATCAGACCTGCCGTTCTGAATGAACTAAAGTCGGTCCGCTGTACTTGTCCGTCCCCCCTTACGGACAAGCAGCATACTTGCTTTACTTTTATCTGTCAAGGTTTCCTGCCATACTCGCCAACAGGCAGGAAGCGGACAGGTACAGCGGACTGAACATACATCTCAAATAAAGGAGGTGCAAAATGCCACAGAAAACCGCGTCGGAAATAGCCTATGAAGCGCAGAAACGCGCGACGGAGCTATACACAGGCGTATCGCCGTACACTCTGAAACACCACTATCACCTCAACATAAATAATACGGTTATCAACGCGTTTTATGAGGACACCATAAGGCGGCACAAGCTGGGACACCCTCCGTTCGGCGACGGGCAGCGCGCGGCATGGGAAAATACTCTCTGAAAATTACTGCGGAGCCGTTACATGAAATACGAACCGAAATACGCGCGAATGCTCCCGAAAGAGCTTCCGAGGGACGAACACATAAGCGAAAAAGTATTAGGCTGGCTTGAGGATTATTTCAAGACGTTCATAAATTACACACTGGACGTCCCCGAAGCGTTGGAGCTGTTTGCAAAGGAGGATAAGACTGACTATAAAAAAGAGCCGCGCAGCGATTGATCGCGAACGCGGCAAAGAAAAATGTACGATTACAGTATAACCCATTATCCGATTTTTGTCAAGCGGGATTTTGCGGTTGACTGCAAAAAATCCGCCAATGGTCAGCCGCCGAAAAAAATTCCCGTATCGGCACATACGGGAAATCGAAATATTTACGTTTTTAAGGACGTTTATCTCCATTTACAAAATTTTTGTCAATGAAGTCTTTTACCGCACGCTGCGCAATCATTTGGCTGGACTGGGCGACGTACGATAAGGTTTCATTTTCAGCGCGTAATGTTTCAATACGTTCTGAAATTATGTCCTCGAAAAAAAAGAAGAAAGCGATCACCCCCTTTGCGAAAAAATGCACCTGTGCCGGGGCGCAAACAGTAAACTGTTCAATATCATTATAAATCATCAATACGCAAAAATCAACACGGCAGCAGACCCTTGACGGACCAAATCTATATTTTAAAGGAGGAGAAAATAACTATAAAAACAGTCTTACCTAAAATAAAAAAAGAACCGCGCAGCGACTGATCGCAAACGCGGCAAAGAAAAATGTACGGTTACAGTATAACCCATTATCCGATTTTTGTCAAGCGGGATTTTGCGGTTGACTGCAAAAAATCCGCCAATGGTCAGCCGCCGAAAAAAATCCCCGTATCAGCACATACGGGGAAAACAGAGAAAAAATTCAGTTATCCATATTGGCTAATTTGTTTAGCTGATAAACACGTCCAACAGCTATGCGCAAAGCGTAGTTCTGATTCAGGACGGCATCATTTTGAATAAGGTCATTGAGCTGCTCTATAGCTCTGTTGGCTTTATTCCGCATATCATCTTCAAAAAAGAAAAAGAAGAAAGCAATCACTCCATTCGTATAAAATGCGGCGGTGCTGCGTCGCAAACGGAAAAACCGTTCACTTACAGTATAAACCAACAGAACGCAAAAATCAATACGGCGGCTGACCATTGGCGGATAAGACTATAAAAAAGGAGAAATTATTATGATACAAAAAGCTATTGAAAAGCTTAACGACGAAAATAAAAGTTTTAAGGGAGACCAATATGCGTCTGTAATGCGATCGGACGTGCTGAAAGCTTTGATCAATTTTTGCGAACAGGACGCGGAATTTGCACAGGCTGTAGTCCAGAACGATAAGACCTTTTCCGACTGCATGAAAGAGGTGGGAAAAGGCTGCGGATCCGGAATTTCCGATCTTGAAGCGTATAAAAAAGCAGTTAGGTTTTACTTTCCCGGTGCGGATATCAGATTCACTATGGAAATAGATCTCATCGGCGCGGCTGCCGAAGAACGTCCGAATATCGTTATGACAAGCGGCAAAAAATCCGTTCTGGAAATGTCACTGGACGACTTGTTTTAAGGGGGTGTTAAAATGTATAAAAATATTGATCCGGACAAGCTCGGAATGCCCGACGTTACAGACGAAATAAGGCTTGCACTCCACAAAAAATACGCCAAGCCTTATATAATTTACAAAAAGTATAAGACCTATGTGGACTGCTACTGCACGCACTGCATGATGCGGTACAGGCTTTATCTTAACCGCGAACAGATAACTCCCGATGACGTATCGGAATACGAAACCGCACGCACCATTGCACACGATGTAAAGATTACATGCCATAACTGCGGCTGCAATGCTGTTGCACGAGCCGAAAAGATCAGCCGCGATCGCCTTACGGAATATCATGAGCTGTGTTATTTTTTCGTTGAGAAAAATACCGTTTACGCTGTATGCGGCGAGCTTATGTGCGGATACGGATACAAACAATCCGTTGATGAAATGGCGGAGATTTACGGCGGTTCGCGGTGGGATAAGCTTTACATTATGGAGTATAAACCGGGCAATGCACGGCTTATATCAAGAACATGGCACAATGTATTTCACGAGGCAAGCAAAATTTATGAGCCGTATATGAATACCGGAGGCCTCTTCGACCGGATCAGTTATTTTACCGCCGAAAATCCCGAAGTCCTGAAAGACAGCTTTTTAAAATATGTTATTCCCCGTAAATATATTTCTCCGGACACTGCGGAAAACATCTCCGTCAAGGGATATAATGGGTACAAGCCGCTGATGTTCATGGCATATGCGACTAAATATCCCGCTGTGGAAATGCTTTTGAAGTCAGGCGGAGAAGTCATTATACGCGAAATTATCGACAACGGCAAACCGCATAAAAGCGTTATCGACCTTGATGGAAAAACAGCGGCGGAGGTTTTCAAAACGGACGGCAACGAAGCGGCAATTATCCGTACCGCCATGAAAGACGGTAAGGTTGCTCTGAATGTCCTGCAATGCTGGAGACGCATAAAAGCTATCGCCCGCCGCGAAAAAAAGAAGTATAAATTTGAGGACGCTGTGGAGTTATGCAGCTTTTATCTGCCGTATCACGAAACCTTGAAATTTATCCAAAGCACAGGGTTCACCCCAAAGAAATATATTAACTATATCATGCGTCAGGCGGAAGCGTACCTCGAATGTCCGAATCTTGTGGAGATGACCTATAGGGATTATATCAAGGAATGCGAGGAGCTGCATTACGATCTGCGCGACACCCAGATAAGCAAGCCCGCCGATCTCTACAAAGCTCATAGCAGGACTTCGGAGCTGCTCCAGGCTGTACGGGAGGAACAAGCCCGAATACTTGAAGAGCAGGCACGCAAGGATGCACGGGAAAAGCTTGAAAAGTACCGCAAGTACCGCAAAAAGCTTTGTAAAAAATACGAATATACAGACGGGAAATATACTGTTATTGTTCCCGTTGGCGCAGAGGATATCGCTAACGAGGGCAAGACTCTTCATCACTGCGTGGGCGGATACGCTCAGCGGCATATCGAGGGCAAAACCGTTATTCTGTTCATGCGGGACATGCGTTTTCCAAATTCTCCGCTGTACACCATCGAAATGAACGGAGACAGGCTTGTACAGATCCGCGGAAACAGGAACTGCGATCCTATCCCCGAAGCAAAAGAATTTGTTTCGCGGTGGCTTGAATGGGTAAAACTTCCGGCAACCCAAAAGCACCCAAAATCCCCAAAAAATAAAACAAACGCAGCATAAAAATAAACGGAGGAAAATATTATGTCTGAAAAAATTTTAAATGAGCAAAACGTTGAATTTTCCGCTTTGGAATTTTATGAGCAGCAGATAATCAACCAGTGCCGCATACAGGCGCAGTCCTTTACCGAAACGGGAAAACTTCTTAAAGCGGTCAAGGACGGGAAAATATTCAAGGAAAGAGGCTTTGAAAGCTTTAAGGACTACATGGACGAATCCTGCGGAACTATTTTTCCTTTCAGATCGGCGCAGGCGTATAAGTACATAAGGGTTTATGAGACCTACGGTCCGCGTCTGGAGCAGTACGGTGCTGTCAGCCTTGAGATCCTTGATATGTTCCGGGATATCCCCGCAGAAGAATTTGAACAGCTTGCAGAGGAAAATAATTTTGATAAAATTAGCGTTAAGGAAGCGGAGGAGCTTAAAAAGCAGCTTGAAAAAGCTAATGAACAAATATCCTTTTTGCAGTCGGCTGTAAACGAAAAGGACGGCGAGATAGACGGCGCGCACGCGTGTATAGGAACCTTGGAAGAGGAAAAAGAAGCTCTTGAAAAGGAACTTGAAGAATTGCAGAGCCGTCCCGTTGACGTTCTGATAAAGGAACCGGACGACAGCGTTATTGCGGAACGCGTCGATGAAAAGGTAAAGGAGCAGACCGCGGCGCATAAAAAAGAGATAAAGGAATTAAAGAAAAATATTAAGGAACTGGAAGCGCAGACAAAGTCTGCGGAAAATATCAAATCCGATTATGAAAACAAGCTTAAGGAGCTTGACGACCGTCTGAACGCTTCCAGAGCCGAATCGGACAAGCACATAAGGGAACTGGAAGAGCAGATCAAAAAAGCAGGTCAAGCTGACGCTGCTCTTATCGAGTACAAATTTTATTTTTCCGAAATGCAGGATAACCTTAAAAATTTTATCGGCGTTCTTGATAAGATTTCCGATGCGGAGAAAAAGGAAAAATTCAAGGGCGCAGCGGTCAAGTTTCTTAACGGGATTCTGGAGGAGCTGATTAAATGAAATCTAAAAAAATATATGCCATGTTCCAAAAGAAAGACGTGTTAAAACTTTGGAACAAGCTCTATGATGATAACGGCGAAACGAAAATCGCTATGCAGTATCTGAGCGACGGAACGGCGGTTTATCCGCTTGAAAATCTTCCACTTTTCGATACCCTGACAATAAAGGGACTGCTGGAATTGGATCCCGATGATAATTTGGACTGCTTTCTTGACGCTACTCCCGAATGGTTTGAAACGGTGCTGGCTGATTATGACGATTCGGACGTCCCGCTTGCCGAAACGGCGGATATGTTCGGGTACAGCGTTCTTGAAACGTTTCATAACAACAAGGACGATAATTTCCCCGAATTATGCTTTTTTGTCGACCCGAAATATCTTGCTCCGCTGTCAGACGAAAAGTACGATCTTTTCAGCCGCAAGGTCAGAATAACGGAAACCGCAGTACGCGTTATCGTCGCAAAGGCAGGGCTGATACTTAAAGCCGTCATAAAGCCTTATACATTCAATGTTTCTGACTGCAATAAAAATTTTGAGACTGCTGAAAAGGTTTATTGCGTACTGCGTGACCTGCGGGACGCGTATAAATCCCGCGAAGTCGAAAATGAAATCAAATTATGAGCAGTACCGATAAATTTGAAAAATTCCGCGCTATGGCCGCGTACTGGCGGAGCCTGATCTCCGACAGCAATCATCCGGAGGTCAACGCCGCCTTAAAGGACGCCGCCGATTTTATGGACAAGCTCATTGCCCAAAAAGAAGCGGAACAGGAGGAACGCCGAAAAGCCGATATGGAAAACCTTACATCGGCTATTCAGGGGCTTACAGAGGTCATTACCGTACTTAATGAGCGGGTCGGGAGTGTTCCGAAAGCCAAAGCCTCCGCGCCTAAAAAAAGCAAGCCGGAGGTACCGCGGCATAAGTACGGCGAATACGGTCATGTGCTTTTATCCGATGAGGAATATTCAAGGCTGACAAATTTTTTCGGGGAAAAATACGGTGCGTCCAACTCTGAAACAGTCTTGAAAAAATATATTGCGGATGTGGATAATTATGTGGAGTCCAAAGGAAAACCGTATAAAGGCTATTGTCAGACGATAAAAAATTATCACAGCAGGGACGTTAAAAACGGCAAGTCTCCTTTGAGCGGAAACGATACGCAAACCTCTCACAGCTACGATCCCAATAAATTGTTTGAGCACGCTTTAAATACTGTACCGACAATAAAGTGAAAGGATTTTTTATCATGTCTAAAAAAGGAAAAACCAAAATCATAAAGTGCAGCATATGCGGCCGGGAATTTGAAACGTCATACAGCGGCGGTGTTATCAGATGTTCCGAATGTTCCAAAAATAAAGCCGCCGCGCTTGAACGGCCTTATACGAGGGATACGGTTTTTCTTGTCTGCAAATGGTTTGGCGAGGGTACGACAATTCCGGAGATCGCCAAACTTCTTGACCGCAGCGAGGATAATATCCGTAAGGCATTGGAGCGCGGCGGCGTGTATGATGTTACTCAAAAAGGCGGCGTTAAATTATGAAAATAAAAAAACTAAAACAAATAATATTCCTGCTGACGGTGCTTGCGATGTTCCTGATCGCGGGGAGCATGGATAACGGAGATATATCTTTCGGCGCGGCTGCTTTAGCTTCGGTCGTTAATTTTATTATCATGGCTTGGAGCGGGTTTTCGTCGGGATTACTGATGAGGTCGGAAAGCGCAGGTGATAAAAATGAGTAAATCAGTATTAATATCGATCCAGCCGGAATGGTGCGCGCTTATTGCGGACGGCTGGAAAACGGTAGAAATCCGCAAGAACCGTCCGAATCTTGCAACGCCTTTTAAAGTGTACATATACTGCACCAAAGACAAAAAGGATTTTGGTGTTGCACAAGGCAAGGTAATAGGCGAATTTTTATGCTTGATGATTGAGGACTATCAATATATCCGCAGTGACTACATAGAAGAGGAGGGATTGCTTTGTTCATGGGCATGTCTTGACCGCTATGAGCTTCATTCTTATTTAAAAGGTGCGGTACCATATGCTTGGTACATATCCCGGCTTGTGATATACGACACTCCGAAAGAGCTTTCGGAGTTTGGCAAAACAAGACCGCCGCAGTCGTGGTGCTATATTGATTAAAAAATAAAATTTGCACTGACAGTTCAAGTTATGCACTGTGAGTGCAAATTTCCCCTATCAAACCGCGATTTTACAGCTATACTATATATAATATTTTAAAAACTTGGGCGCACTGCCTTTTATGCCGGTAATGGGATATTAACAAATCAACGAATTTCAGGAATGGAGAAAAAAGGAAATGAAATGCAGATACAGAGAAAAAAGAGTCTCATCGGGTATGCGTGAAGAAATTTTTATCTATCCCGAATTTGCAAAGGCAAAAAAAGGAAAACGCGCTTCAAAATACAAAGCTTCTTCCGAGACCCAGCAGCGGCTTAATAATAAAAATGCAGTCCGCAAGCTTGCGAGACTGATAAACTGCAATTTCGGAAAAAAAGATATTCTTGTGACGGTCGAGTATCAGGACTGGAACAGACCCGATACACTGGAGCAGGTGCAAAAGGACATTCGGGACTATATTCGCCGTCTGCGTTATTTTTACAGAAAAAACAGCAAGGTTTTAAAATACATAATCGTTTTTGAGTCGGGAGAGCTTCGGGGTAATTATCACGTGCATATTTTTTTGAGCGGCGGAGTCGACCGTGATAAAATCGAAAGCTTATGGGGAAGGGGTTGTGCAAACTGCAAAAGATTACAGCCCGATTATTATCAGGGACTTGACCGCGTGGCGGGGTATGTCTCAAAGTCTCCGCTTGGCAGTAAGCGGTGGATACCGTCAAAAAATCTTGACAAGCCTAAAGAGCGGGTGAAAACCATATCGCGCCGAAAAGCGGAAGAATTTCTTGACGCATTGCAGGATAAGGTTACGGCACACAAGGTTCTGGACGGCGCACAGCTTCTCGGTATTGACGAGCTTGACAATGAGATCAATGGGTGTCTGTACGCGGTAGTTGATATTTTGCATTCGGAGCATACGGAGGAGGTCAAAAAATGCAGAAAAAAAGAATAGCAGTTCCGTGTCCCACGGAGGAAGTAGAGCAGATGCAGCTTTTCGAGTGGGCGCGGTGGGCTTCGGGGAAATATCCCGAACTGGAGGATATGCACCACATACCCAACGGCGGCGGACGTTCCAAATCGGAAGCGGGACGTCTTAAAGCTATGGGCGTAAAAAAGGGCGTGCCGGATATTTTCCTCCCGTGTGCGCGGGGCGGGTATCACGGAATGTACATAGAACTTAAGCGTCTGCGTAGCGGACGCGTCGAACCGGAGCAACGCGGCTTTCTGGAACGCCGTTCGGCTGCGGGGTATTACTGCGTTGTCTGCCGCGGTATGGAGGCGGCGCGGGCGGAGATTGTCAGGTATTTGGAGGGTGAAATCTAATGAAAGAAGATTTAACAACTGTTGAATTGCAATGGGCTTATGAAAAATGGTGTAGCGGTTATTCACAGCAGGAAATTGCCTACACGCTCCATATAAGCCTTAGTAAGCTTAAGCGGATTTTTAAAAAACACAAGTTTAAAAAGGAAAAGCCTCCGTTGATTCCTCCGAAAAGATGAACTTGAAATGGTTCACATTTTTGTGCTATTATAAAATAAAAAGACCCAGTAAGACTGTTTTTGAGACTTTTAGATAAAATGGAGATTTTTGGTTTGTTCTGCGCAAACCGTTGTTAATACATGATTTGAAGGTGATAACATGGCGAATATATATTTTGATATCATAGAACCGAATCTAAGTCAAATTATCGATTGGCACAGCAACGGAGTGTCGGAACGTCAAATCGCGAAAAATCTTGGGATAGGCTATACATCGTTTAAAAAATACAAGAAAGAAAAAGCGACCTTTGCGGCTGCTTTAAAAAAGAGTGCCGGCGATAGGATCAAGGTTGTTGAGGACGCAATGTTTAAAGCCGCTACCGGCGGAAATGTCACTGCGTGTATATTTTTACTTGCCAACTGGGATCCGGAGAGGTATAAAAATAATCCTCAGCAATACGAGATTGCTATGCAAAAACTTAAGTTTTTGAAAGAAAAAGCCGAAAAGGACGATTTCAACTTATGATGAAATTTTGCAGCAAGTGCGGACGGTTAGTTCCTTACCCCAAACGAATGTGTGAAGAATGCGAAAGCAAATATACTTCAAACAATTCCGGCAGACATGACCCGCGAAGTCAACAGTTTTATAACTCCAAAGCATGGAAAGACTTGTCTGCATATAAGCTTCAGCAGGAGCATTACACTTGTGAGGAGTGCGGCGACATAGCTACCGACGTTCACCACATCGTTCCTATACTCGATGATTGGAGTAAGCGACTTGATTACAGTAATTTGCAAGCGTTGTGCGATTCCTGCCACAAGAAAAAGCGAACAAAAAGGTAAGTTTGGTTTAAATTTTAATATTTTATTTATTAACGGGGGGCGAACAAAAAAGTTTGCCCTGCGTTCAAAATACCCGCACCGCCCTTCGGAGTAGAAAAAAATCCTTTTATAAAAATTTGTCGTAAATTTTAACTGAGAAAAAATTATTTTTAAAGCGAGGTTTGAAAAAAATGGGAAGAAATAAAATGTCAGCGGAAGCTATAAAAGCGGCGGGGCGTACTCATGTTACCAAGAAAGATATGGAGGAGCGAGAAAGCTCCGCGCCGAAGGTTGTTGCCGATAATATTCACCCTCCCAACTTTCTTACCGAACCGGAGCAGGTCGAAGAATTTTACAAGATCGCGGAGGAGCTTGTCCGTATCGGGGTTATGGGAAACCTTGATTGTTATACTCTGGGTATGTTCGTATGCTCCAAGGCAAGGTACAGCGAATACGAAACTACCCTGCAGGAAATCATACGGAAAAACCACTCCGCTAATCAGCGATTGAAGTGGCTGCCTAAGCTAAAAGAATTTGAGGCTTTAAAAAATAAGAATTTCCGTGAATGCCTTTCATGTGCTAATGCTATGGGATTAACTATCACGTCGAGATGTAAGCTTGTCGCTCCGAAAGAAGCTCCTCCGGAAAATAAGTTCAGTAAATTCACGTGAGGAGATGCTATACATGAATTGGACAGACACGGATTTAACGAGGGAAATTGAAAAAAGCGCAGCGGTGCATAGCTGTGAGCACTTAAATTCAACAAAGCATAAAGTAACATGTCCGTTTTGTGGATTTGAAATGCCAACCGTTAAAATGAAAGAAGATGCCGTCTGCCGCGGTCTTGAAATGCGATGTAAAAATCAAATTTGCAAGCAGCTATTTGAAATAAGAATCAACGAAAATAAAATTAAAGAATAAATAATCTGTTGCGCCAATGAGCCTATGATTACATTTTGTGTAATTGTAGGCTCATTTTTATTTTAGGCGGTGATAAAATGATCGACCGCGCAACACAATATGCTGAGCAGGTCGCCATCGGAAATATTGTTGCCTGCAAGGAACATCGTCAAGCATGCGAAAGACATCTTAACGATCTGGATCGGCAGGGTACAAAAGATTTTCCTTACCTTTGGAAGCCTGAAAAAAGTGAACGCATTTTAGATTATGCCGAAACACTGACTATTATTGAAGGCAACAGTCCAAAGCCTGTCAAGTTGTACGGCAATCAATGCTTCGATCTTGGAGTGCCTATGGGTTGGGTAAAGCCCAACGGGTACAGGCGTTTCCGACGGAGTTATGAATCCATGGCGCGTCAGAACGGCAAAACATTCAAAAACGGTATTCGGGGTACTTACCTTGCGAGCTTCGGAGGCTATAATTACGGAAAGCTTTTCACGGCGGCTACCATGAAACGACAATCCAAGCTTGCATGGGAGGAAATGACTAAGTTTATCCTTGCCGATGGTGATCTTTCCGCATATTTCAAGATAACCGAATACAAAAACCTTATAACAGCGTTAAATACTCACTGTACCATTGAAGCTCTTTCAAAAGAGGCGGGGCTACAAGACGGTTTCCGCAGTATCTTCAATTCCATTGACGAGATACACCAGCATAAAGACAGCTCAATATATGACGCGCTCTATAAGGGAACAAGAAGCTTGCCGGAAACCCTTAACAGCATGATAACCACTCGCGGAAACGATGTAAACAGTTTTTGTTTTGAGATGGATAAATACTGCTGCAATATTCTGAGCGGGGCGGCTACAGCAGAAGACTTCTTTGTTGACATATACACTCTGGATAAAGATGATGATCCCTATAATCCTGCCGTATGGATAAAGGCAAACCCAGTATTATGCCAGACGGAGTTTGGTATAGAAACACAGCAGCGTGATGCTGAAACGGCGCGGGACATGGGCGGGACTGCATTATCTGACTATATTGTAAAGTGCTGCAATATGTGGTATCAAGCTTCAGATTATCAGTATGTCAGCGCGGAGGATATTCTTGCCTGTGGCTGTGATGAGACACTTGAAAATTACCGTGGAAGAAGGTGCGTTCTTGGTCTGGACCTTTCCAGCGGCGGAGACCTTACTTCCCTTTCTCTGGAATTTGAAGACGGAGAATGGCTGTATTACTATTCTCACAGTTTTATGCCCCGCGGACGGTTCTCTGAGCACTGCAAGACTGACCTTGTTCCTTATGACGTATGGGAAAAGCAGGGACTCATAACCGTAACGGGCGGCGCAAGCGATTACAAAAACGACTTTAAATTCATTGTGAGCCAGGCAAAGGGACTTATTAGCCTTTACGATCTAAAGCTCGAGGCAATTGCCGCCGATCCGCATAACCTTGACGGCATTCTTGCGGAGCTTGAAGAGACTTTTGGCGTTCCTGTAGTAGCGGTTACTCAATCTCACAAACAACTAAATGACGCAACTGTTGATATTCAGCTCCGGGTAAGATCACACAAATTAAAATATAACAAGTGCAACGAACTGTTGCGTTACTCATTCTGCAATTCAGTGACGGTGGAAAATTCCTACAAAGAAATAAAGATCGACAAGCAGAGCGGCGCACGGAGCAGGTACAGACGTATAGACCCAGTAGACTCCTGCATTAACTGCCGCAAGTACAGTTTTGAAAGAAACAAGCACGCCGTGGTTGATACTCAAAAAGAAATGGATAATTATTTGCAGCAAATGGGCTGGAAATAGAAAGGAGAACATCATGATAACAAGCATTCGCATTCGTTCCCCCTCCGATCGGGTATTTACGGAGGTGCGGAATGGTTAAGGAAAGAAAATTCAGTTTGAAAAGCCTTTTCGGAGGCAAAAAGGAAGAAACCGCCCCCGCTGTTCCCGAAATAGGGGAAATTACCGCCAACGGTGAAAAAATCGTCACCATGCAGCAGCTTATAGACCTTTTTAACCTGGACGGCGTATCGTCAAATAAGTTGTCAGAAGTAACGTATTTTTCCTGTATAAAAATTTTATCGGAGTCCATTGCAAAAATGCCTTTTAAGCTTTTGCAGAAAGACCCGGTAAAGGGTAAGATCAACTGCACATGGCATGATATGTACGACGTTGTTCGATACCGTCCGAATGAATTTATGACATCCTCGACCTTTATGGGAACCATGGAGGCTAACCGAAACCATTACGGAAATGCATACGCTCTCATTCATGGTTATGGCAGAAACCCTAAACTTTATCCGCTGGAACCGCAGTATATGCAGCTATGGTTTGATAATGCAAAAATTTTTGATACAGGTAACGCCAAGCTTTGGTATATCTACACGCACCCCAAAAATGGTCAAAGATATATTTTCGGTACGGAAGACATAATACACGTCCGCTCCTCCGTCAGTCTTGACGGTATAACGGGACTGGCTATTCAGGACATTCTTGCTTCTACCGTTGAAGCGAATCAAAAGGGGCAACAGCTTCTCTCAAAAGCTTACGAAAATGGATTTGTGGCAAAAGCAGTCCTGCAATATACCGGAGACCTAAGCGATAAGAGTGCAAAAACCTTTGCCGAGGGAATTACCCGTTATGCCCGAGGTGAAGAAAAGGGCGCGGAATTGTTTATACCAATACCGTTGGGTTCTTCAATTCAGCCTCTTAACATGAAATTCACGGACGGTCAGTTTTTGGAGCTTAAGCAATATTCTGCTTTGCAGATCGCGGCGGCGTTTGGCATAAAGCCTAACCAGATAAACGATTACACCAAGGCAAGCTATGCGGCGGCGGAACAGCAGCAGCTGGCATTCTACATTGAGACGCTTCTGTACATTCTGAAACAATACGAAGAGGAATTTAGCTACAAGCTGCTAACAAAACAAGAACGGCAAAACGGCATATATTTCAAATTCAATGAAGCGGCTATCCTTAGAGCAAGTCCTACAGAACAAATAAAAACTCTGACAGAAGCAATTACAGGCGGCTTATATACTCCAGATGAGGCGCGGGACTATATCGACCTTCCGGCAAAGAGGTGTGACAAGCTACTGGTAAACGGTTCAATGATACCCGTGGAGGACGCGGGAAAACAGTATAAAGTAAACGGAGGTGAGTAAATGGATCGTATTATAAAATCGGCAAAAATTGAAAAATCAGATATTTCAGAAAACGAGCTTGCGGTGATAAACGGCAAATACGCTTTAAAAAACTTGTCGGCTGCTGAAATTTTTGGATTTAAGCTTGCTATCTGCAACAATCAGATTGATCGCGATAATGAACGTTTTTCGGAGAACGCAATATTGCAGCTTTCAAAAATGTTTGTAGGCAAGACCATTATATCCGACCACGACCCAAGCGCAAAAAATCAGTGCGCACGGATATACGATACCGCGGTGGAAACAGACGGAAATATAACGCGGCTTATTGCCAAATGCTACACGGTGCAGACGGACGCAACAAAGGATTTTATTACAATGCTTTCGGCGGGGATCATGAAAGAGGTGTCCGTGTCATGCAAGCTTAAATCGGTGATATGCTCCGTATGCGGTCAGGACAACATCAAATCCTACTGCAAGCACATCGGCGGCAGGACTTACGGGGATAAGCAGTGTCATTTTATACTTGAAGACCCGGAGGACGCTTTCGAGGTAAGTTTTGTCGCTGTTCCCGCGCAAAAAGAAGCGGGGGTAATAAAATCATACGGGGACAAGCCTTTTAAGGAAATTCCCGAAACCGATGACACGGAAATTGACGAAAAGAAAAAAATGCTTGATATTGAAATAGCCTTAGCAAAAGCGGCTGTTTCAATACACGAAAACGAGGAGGATAATCATGACTGAAAGAATGAAAGAAATTTTAAGCACAAAAAAGTCTCTTCTTGAAGAGGCGACCCGCCTTAAGGTCGAGAAAAAATTTGACGAAGCGGCGGATAAGCTTGCGCAGATCAAATCACTTGATAGCGAGTACAAGGTGGAACAGGGTCTTGAGCAGGTCGAAAAAAGCGCGGCGGCAGACGTTCTGCCAAAAGTCCCCGAAAATAAGGAAAAGAGCAAGGTCAGCGGCTTTAAAATTATTGCCAAAATGCTTAAAAAGCAGCGGCTTACTGATGAGGAAAAGAACGCTATTTCCCTTGAAAAAGCTCTTATTTCCGGCGACAATGCCGCAAACGGCGAAAATTACCTTATCCCCGAGGATATACATACGGAAATTATGGAATTTCGTAAAACCTATATGAGTGCAAAGGATTTGGTTACGGTTATTCCCACAACCACCCTCAGCGGCGAATTTACCTTTGAGGCAAGCGAGCCCGCAGGACTTGTAGCTTTTGACGACGGCGACGAAATATCTATGGAAACAGAACCGAAATTTAGGCGTGCAGGATACAAGATAAAGCATTACGGCAAAATGATTCCCGTCTCCAATATTCTTCAGGATAACGAAAAAGGCGGGCTCATGGCATACCTTAACCGCTGGTTCGTAAAAAATGCCATCATAACCGAAAACGACAAAATTTTTACTGTTCTGAAAACTGATAAAACGGCAAAAAACCTTTCCGGCTGGCAGGCATTAAAGCATTCTATTAATACCGACGTTACACAGGATTACCTTATTGACGGCGTTATTGTTACAAATCAGAGTGGGTTTGCATATCTTGATGATTCGGTCGACGCAAGTGGCAGACCTATAATGTCCGATGATGTTAAGGAAGCAACACAGAAACGCTTTAATGGGCTTTCCGTTATTGTTTTTCCCGACGCGCAGCTCCCGGACGTAAGCGGCAAGCACCCTGTATTTTACGGTTCGCTGAAAGCCGGCTGCTGGTTTATTGACCGCAAGGCTCTTACATTCAATACGTCTGAGCATGCGCTGTTTACAAAAAATCAGACGCTGCTTCGTGTAATTGAGAGCTTTGACGTTATTCCTGCGGACAAAAACGCGTATCAGTACGGTCTGCTCGGTCAGGAATCGGGGACGTCTGACAATAACTACGCTCAGGAAAGCAGTCTGCTTGCCAAGAGCCGCAGCTCTAAGTAATTTATAAGGTGGTGGGGATATGGCTGAACTGCTTATAACTGTTGAAGATGCAAAAAAATACACGCGTATAGACGGCGACTATGAAGATGATGTAGTGGAAAGGCTTATCCTTTTCGCCGAAAATTACATAAAAGGCGCGTTGGGGGACGACTTTCCCAGAGAAGACCCGCGCGTACAGACCATTGCAAAGCTTATAGTCAACGATCTGTACGATAACCGGGAATTTACGGCACAATCCGGAAATAAGGTAAGCAATGCGGTAAGACACATTTGCAGCAGCGCGTTTCAGCAGATACGAATGGAAATGAGGTCGGAATAATGGAAGCGGGAGCATACAACAGCCGTATAGAATTACAGATCGCGCTTGACCCGGAAGATATACACAGCTTTGTTCCGTTTATGTCGGTATGGGCGTATGTAAACGGTCTGAAAGGCGATGAGTTTTGGGCGGCAAATTCGGGCGGCGTTGCTGAAAACATTGTTAACGTTACGGTGCGTTATAACAAGGAAATCATGCTCCTTGCCCCGCAGACAACAAGGTTTATCCTTAGCGGTTTTACATATGAGCTCATTTCCCCGCCCGATGATGTTCAATTCCTGCACAGACAGATAAAATTCAAAGCAAGGAGGCAGGTCTGATGAACCCTATAGTAGAAGACATCATAGGCATTCTTAAGGAAATGAAAGTACCTGTGGTGGAAAACGTATTTCAGCACGTACCCCAAAAGCCCTATGTGACATGGAGCAACATTCAGAGCGTTGCTGACGGTGCGGACTGTATTGCCTTATACTGGCGCAAAACATACGCCGTATATTTTCATTACCCGCAGCAGCGAAACGAAAAGCAAGCACGTCCTATTGAAAAACCGGTTGAGGACATACTTCGCGGACTGGGCACGTTCAAAAGAGTGCTTGATGTATCCTACGATCTTAAAGAGATCGTTATAGCCTATGTTTTTGAAGCAAACGAAAATTTTGACGATAATGAAACGGAGGAATAAATCATGGAATCTAAATTTGAAACAAAAAAGCACATACTCGGTTCTGGAAAAATACGTATCGAAGAATATAACGGAACGCTCCCCGAAAGCTGGGATACCTTTTTCAGTTCCGAGGAAAACATTTTCGGCGCAGTCAAGGGCGGCGCGGAGCTGGAGTATTCGGTAGATGTTTTTGAGGATCAGAGCGACCTGGGAGAGGTAAAGATCAGAGAGATCACGGCAGAAAATGTTTTGCTCAGAAGCGGCATTATGACTATAAACGGCGAAACGCTCAAAGTGCTTTGTGAAACTGCGGAAATTCTCAACGACTCGGCAACAAACAAAGATACAATCAAAATAGGCGGCCTTAGCAAGAAAAAAGATCAGCGATACATTATCGGCTTTGAGCATTACAGCAAGAAGCTCCGCATTATAATTATGGGGCATAACACCGCGGGTTTTACTATTTCCCTTAAGCAAGACGCGGCTACGGTAGTCGACGTTGAATTTGCGGCGGAAGCACTTGATAATACTGGTACGCTTGTTATTATTGAGGATTTGAGATATGAAAACGCTTCGACTGCACCTGCACGCACTAAGTCCACAACAATGCAAAAAGAAAGTCTGTTATGATACAAATAGGAATTGATAATATCCCCATACAACTATTATCAAAAAAATATGAGATTCCGATATGCACTAAAGCTGTATGGGATAAGCTCAAAATATGTAACAATGATACTTCCTGTCGTTTGCTTCTCGGCGATACCGATATTTTCCCAAATGAGCAGGTATTGCTTACAGAAGCATATAAGGCAGGAATAAATAAAATTCGAGAACAGCTTAAGCTTACAGTCCCTTACTATCCCTCTGAGGATAGTAAGGATACTGTAAAGTACGACCGTTACACAGTATCCGACAAGCTGGTTTCCGATTACGCCAATATGAATATTTACGAAATAGACAAAATATCTATACTCGAATATTGGTGCCTGGAACGGGACGCGTTTATTTATCTTCTTTCCCGTACCGAAAAAGGACGAGAATATCTTAATAACGCTTACCGTGTATCCTACACGGAGATGGACGAAAATATTCAGATTTAGTTTTACAGTTGACTGCAAAGGAGTGAACCGCTATGTCTCAAAAAGTATCAGCTGACGATCTTGTATCGGAGATCCTGAAAAGCGTAGCGGCCTATACCTCCGACGTTAAAGAAGATATTGATCAAGCAGTAAGAGAAGTAACCCTCAACATTGAACAAAAAGTTGTAACGGAGCTTTCTCCTGTAAGACAAGCGGGTACCGTCTATACAACCAGAAACGGTCAGCGCGTTGCAGCTAAAGCAAATTTACAGCCCGGGGCATATAAAAAAGGCTGGAAAATGAAAATAGGTGAAAAAGGTAACGGCAGAATTTACGGTACTCTTTATAACAGGACAAACTGGCAGCTTACCTGGCTGCTGGAACTTGGGCATAAAGCCAAAAACGGAAAGCCAGTTGCTCCCTCCCCTATCGGCGGACATATTCGGCCGGCAAATGATAAAGCGGCTGCGGCACTTGATAAAAAAATTAAGGAAATTTTAAATAAATAGGTGATATTATGGCTAAATACGGTTATATTGCTACCATCGGCGCGGATACTAACGGACTTACAAAAGCGTTAAGACAAATTGACGATGAGACCCGAAAGACCAATACCGAACTGCGGGAAATAAACAAAGCTTTAAAACTTGACCCTACCAACGCGGAGCTTCTGGCGCAGAAATACGAACTTTTGAGCAAGAAGCTTGAATCCGCTAAGGTTAAAGCTGAAAGCTTAGAAGAAGTTCAGGTAAAAATGGCAAAAGGCGTTGCCAACCATAAGGCTTTTGAAAACGCTTACGAGCCTTTGAAGAAAGAGCTTGACGAGGTTATTAAAAAAGTCAAAGATGCGGAAAAAGCGGCAAAAACAGCTGACGAACGTTTCCGAAATACAGAAATTACATACGACAAGTATAAAGAATACCGGGACGCTCTTGTTGCAACGCAAAAAGAGCAGGCGGCAGTTGAAGCGAAAATCACTGATTTAGAAAAAAAATTTGACAGTTCGGGCGGACGCATTCCCGAGGAAGAATACAGAAGATACCGCCGAGAACTGGAGCAGACCCGCATTACCGCTTCTCAGCTTGAAGAAGAGACGAGAGAGCTTGACGACGCTACCGACCGGTCTTCAAAAGCATTCCGCGAAGCCGTTGAAGGCACTAAGGAATATCAGCAGGCTATGGACAAGCTCAGCGCCAGCGCGGGTGAACTGAAAAGCAAGGTGGGCGGAGCTCTTAACGATATATGGAACATTACTCTTAAGGCCGCAACCGCCATTACATCAACCGCTGTCGCCGAAGGAGCCGCTTCTGTAAAAATAGGTTCGGATTTTGATAAATCCATGAGTACGGTGCAAGCTTTGTCGGGAGCGGCAGGTGCAGAGCTTGACACTCTCCGGGAAAAAGCTAAGGAAATGGGAGCGACGACTTCCAAAACTGCCAAGGAATCCGCAGACGCTTTGGGCTACATGGCTTTGGCGGGGTGGGATACACAGCAGATGTTAGGCGGATTGGAGCCGATCCTCCGCGCTTCCGAAGCAGGGGCAATGGACCTTGCCACTACTTCCGACCTTGTTACGGACTCCATGTCGGCTATGGGCGTATCGGTAAACGATCTTACCCATTATCTGGACGTTGCCACAAAAGCGCAGAGCAGTTCCAACACATCATTGGAACAGCTTCTCAACGCTTATGTTATTGCAGGCGGTTCTTTCAAAAACTTTAATGTTTCCCTGGAAGAAAGCGCAACCCTTTTAGGCATACTGGCAAACAGGGGTATTAAGGGTTCCGAAGCGGGAAACTCTTTGAACAGCGTTCTTATAAACCTTATAGGCGCGTCGGGCAAGTCCTCGAAGGCTATGGAAACTCTGGGCGTTTCCGCTTTCGATACCAACGGAAAATTTATCGGCGTGACGGAAACACTGGAGCAGGTCTCTACAGCTCTTGAAAAGCTTGATGAAGAACAGCGTGCAGTGCTTACCGCACGGCTTGGCGGCAAGACCCAGTATGACACCTTACAGGCATTATTGTCGGGCGTAAATGAGGAGTACGACGTTCTTCTCGGAAAGATAGAGGACAGCAACGGTGCGCTGGAGGATACCGCTAAGATCATGCGGGATAATCTTCGGGGTGACATCGACTCCCTTAAATCAAAGCTTCAGGATTTGGGAATTGAAGTCAACGACCAGTTTACAGAATCTTTCCGGGAGGCTGTTCAGGTTACCACAAAAGAGGTATCTAAGCTTAGCGGCAAAATTTCAGACGGTGAACTTGGGGAAAGCCTGGAAAAGATAGGCAATGCGTTTGCTAAGGTTCTGGAGCAGATTGCTAAGTTTGCTACCAACACAGGTATTCCTGCTGCGATAAATCTTTTTGAATTTATTGCTGATAACGGGGAATTGGTAAAAAGTCTTATTATTGGTATCGGCGGTGCGTTTGCTGCTTGGAAATTTGGCAGTAATCTTATCAGCATATATAAATCATTTATGGAATTTAAAGACGCGGCGGCTCAAAGTGAAATAGCTGCCAAAGCTTTCAACAACACGCTAAAGGCAAATATAATTTTAGCTGTTGCGTCGGCAATCTGGGCGGCTGTAAATGCTTTAATAGGATTTGCTAAAAATGCGGATACCGCCAATAATCGTATTCGTGATTACAGAAAAGAAATACAGGAATTAGATAACGACGTAAAAGAATTGTCTAAAACAACACAAGAATCAATTAGCCGTTCCGAAGCGGAAATAAAAGTTATCAAAGATAACGCAAAAGAGTATGAAAAGCTTAGAGAAGAAAAAAACAGAAATGCCGAACAAGAAGAACGGTTAAAAGACCTTGCAAATGATCTGCAGCAGTATATGCCCGACAGTATTCAGCTTATAGACGAACAGACCGGGGCTTATAATTCTCTTGGCAATGCTATTGACGGCGTAATTGCTTCTATGAAAAAAAATGCTTATGTTCAAGCATATGAAAATCAGATAACAGAAATTGCAACGGCACAAATCGAAGCTAAAAAAAATCTGGAGGAGCTTCAAAAAGAATTTGACGAAGTAGACAAACGTTTGAAAAGCAAAGGCGCAACATACGATTATTATGGTCAGCCGCACTTTTTTGATGATAAAGGAAATCCTTTATTAGGATTAGAAATTTTGAATACGCCAGATTTAAATGCATGGAATAGCGCCAATCGCGGAATCAAAGAAGCTGAAAAAAACATAGCTGAGTATGACAAACAAATAGAAGAGCTTGGTGAAAATATCAAGGAAAGCTATTCCGAATTTTCTAAAAATCAAATTGTAGAAACTTCTGCCGACGGTGCAAGAATCGCCGCCGAAGGAATGATAGCCGAGTATACGAAAAAATACCAAGACGCCGCAAATAAAATTAAGAAAGAACAGGAGAAAATAGTCAAGAACCTCCAGAAGAAAATGGAAAATCTGGAGTATAAGAAAAATACTCATCAGTTTGCTGATGATACGGAATACTGGAGCGAGCGGCGGCGGGTTCTTAATGAAAACATAAATAAAGATTCCGCGGAATGGTGGAAATACTATGATGAGACCGAAAAGTTTTTCGCCGACCTTACCGAGGAACAAAAGGAAGCCTACGAACAGCAGATAGAAAATCAGGCTGAAGCTTTAAAGGAGCGCAAGGAGCTTAACGACGATTTTACAGACGAGATGTATTATGACGAGCTGGAGACGATCATTACCGCTCTTGACAAGGAATCCGACCTGTATAAAAAATACAACTCCGAAATTCTTAAAGGCAGAAAAGAACTTGCGGACGATCTGGACGACGAGGCTGTAAAATCTGCCAAGGAACAGGCGGAGGCTGTAACCTCGCAGTTTGAGAAAGCCTATGCCGAAATAAAGAGCAAGCGGGAGCAGCTTCTTAACGATTTCAGGAATATAGAGCTTACGGAGACTGTCAAGGATAAAAACGGAGAGGATATGCTTATCCTTAAGGACCTTGACGCGGAGATCAAAAGGCTTGACAGGTACGAGGCTTCTATTGACAGGCTGCGGGAAAAGGGCATAAGTGAAAACCTTATGGCTGAAATAATGAATCTTGATTATGCCAGCGGCACACGTCAGGATTACATAGACACTCTTTTGAGTATTCCTCAGAACAAGCTGGAGCAATACGATAGGGAGCTGAATGCTCTTAAAGAACGTCAGGAAGAGGCGGCGGACAATGCTGTAGCCGAGGCGCGGAAAAATACCAACAAACAGGCGGAAAAAGCAATGGACGACGTTACAAAAATGTTTTCCGGCATGACCAAGACCGCGTATGAAAAAGGCGCGGAGACCATAGAAAACTTTTATCAGGGTATGATAGACAGCATGAGAGACGTAAACGATCTTGGCACTATAAGCCGTGTACTGGATTCCGTATTTTCCGAAACGTCCGGTAAATCAGACGCGTCGGGGAAAGCCTATTCAAGCGGCAGCGGGCTTACTGTCGGGGAAAGCTACATTGCCGCCAGTACCCCGATAGTTATAAATATAGATAATAAAAAATATGTGGAAATGACGCTTAATGATATTATCGACAAGGGCGCGCGTTCGGGCGGCAATCCTTTTCATCTTTAAGGAGGAACTGTATGAATGATTATGTTCTCCGGGAAAATGAAAGTCTTAACGGAGGGTACACGCTGTACATCGGAGGCTTTACGCTTCGTATACTTCACGGGTATTCTCCATCCTGGGAAAATGTTTACGACACCGAAAACAGCTTTCAGAATTTTGACGGGAGCGAGGAAAAATTTTTAAAGGGCATAAGGTTTTCCCTCAAAGTCACTATAGACCGCATTATACCGGAAGATTTCAATGCTTTGGTTGCCGAACTGAAAAAACCGGCTATCGCGCTTGTATGTCCCGACTTTGAGGGGGACTGCTATTGCGATAACATTCCGGGCGATCTTAAGCAGGCAAATTTCAATGGGGTGCGGTACAGCGTAAACTTTACGCTCATTGCCAAAAGCCTTATAACGGACGGCGACGGTCTTTAGCTACATACTGAAAATAAACAATCATGAGTTCCTGCGCTGGGGTAATGTGAAAATAATGCAGAATGCGAACGGTTACGGTACGTCCGGAGTATGTATGTCTGAACTGACCTTTGATATTCCGGTTTCCGATTACGGCTTTCAGGACATACCGCCGTCGGCGACAGTAACATTTCATATGTCCGGAGCAGACGGAGCACCGGTAACAATTGCGCCCACATTCTATATTTATTCCAGAAGCAAAAAAGGCAGCGTTATATCTTTCAAGTGCTATGACCGAATGATTTGGACGGAGCAAAAAAATACAATGAGTGAAACCGGATTTGACGCGTTTGCTGTAAACGATATGATCGAAAGCCAATATGTTGTACAGCACATAGCCTCACAATGCGGCTTCAACGGATTCGGAATCAGTATTTCAATCGGGTCTGATAAGTTTATTCCTCCCGTCTATATGCCCAAGGAAGACGTGCTTGCTCAGAACTGCAATCAGATTTTGAACGACGTTTCGGAAGCATGGTGCGGATTTTTTAAAGTAGATAATAGTAACAATCTTTTATTTATTCCGTTCGGATATACTCATGACCCCGGCAATACCGTTTTTAAACATACCGAAATTTCAACAGGCGGCGTTAAAGGTCCGATTACGCAGGTTATAATGTCAAACGGAACAGATACCTTTATATCGGGAAATAACGGAGCGGATATTTTCAATACGCTGAAAATATCCTCAAAGTACGCGTCCGCAGCTATTGCAAGCATGATCAAAGATCGCTTACAGGACTTTGTATATGAAGCTTGGGAATGCAGCAAATGTATTCTGAACGACAGCAGCTCCGCAATAGAAATAAATGCCGGAATTGCATTCGGCGACGGCTCGGAGCGGGTCGCAAATCACATTACTAAAATACCCACTCCGGCCGGAATATTTATTTCCTGCGGTAGCAATGATGTTACCGAGACAGAATTTGACTACACCGGGGCATTATCAAGAAAAATTGAACAACGTATTGCTGACGGTGAAAAGCTTGCAAACAATTCTCAAATGATCACACGCTATCAGGGCATTATACATCTTGCAGAGAAAAAGAGTAAAGCAAGAAGCGTACAAAATACAGGTATCAAAAAATTTGGATATTCGCCCGCGACTGCCGACGGAGTTGTTATATTCGACGGTGCAATGGAGGATAAAGCTAAGCCGAAAATAGAGGTAAACGCCGATCTGAGCGGTTTCAGCACAATATACGGAGACACCGTTATGCAGTACGAGCTTGAATGGGACGGCGATAATGTTACGCTTAAAGACCCGCCAAAGGAGGAATAATATGGGATTTGCATCGGGATTTGCCGCGGGGCTTGCGGTTGGTAAAAAGAAATGCGGCGGCACGCCCTCCCCCGACTGGCAGCCGCCCGATTGGTGGATACCCGTACCGGAACCGGGTGAGTATGATATTTATATATTGATTTGGGCGGTAAAAAATGATCGGTGGAATACAGGAATGAATTTTTATCTTATACTGGGTCGCGAATCGGACAATGAAATCGGACACGGACATATCCACTGCGATTGGGGCGACGGCACAGAGAACAACTATAAAGAATTTGGATACCCTAACCACACATACGCCGAGGAGGGTCAATATCTTATCCGCATAACTACAGACGAAAACACAAATTGCTGGAGAAGCAGCGGAAAAGGTCAAGCTCCGTGGCAGATAGTCAAGACTGGTGAAAACATTGTGTTTGTTACTGATTATAACGAAAAGAACGGCTATCCATACGGCAGTTTATTCCCAAACAAAGACTATCTTAAATATGTGCAGATCAATCACCCGAAAGGTCTGCCGCTAAATGCAGATATCGGTCTTTTTCAAGGCTGTTATGCGCTTCGGAGAATTGACCTTAAAAAGAAAATTTCCGGAGATATTTTGGGATATACCTTTCGGAATTGTTACGGCTTGTCTGATGTCAGCAAAATACTGAATGGGGACGAAATAACATCGATTGGCAATTATGCTTTTCAAGGCTGCTATAACTTGCAGAAAATTATCGTCTCCGAGGACTGCACCTTCGGCAAAAACAGCTTCCAGGGTTGCTACAGCCTTTACCCTCGTCCCGATGGGTCAACAAACTAAAAGGAGGTCACAAAATGATAACAATTGAAACAAACGCAATGGAAATCAATTTGCCGGGCGGTGAAATGCAGGTACGGTTTACTGCGGGCTATCCCTATTTCTGGTTGCGAAATGACAGCTCGGACGCCGTGCAGATGTCCTTGTCTCCCAACATTGCCGAGGGCAAAGACGGGGTTATAAGCATTCCTCCCGGAAGTTCAAACGGAACTATGCACGGATACAGGTTCAACGACCTGCATATCTTCGGAAGCGGAAAAGTAATGGTAATGGGCACAGGATCGGCTGATAACCCTTTTAAGTCCGCCGGGAAAGGAGGCGGTGACGGAGGCACGGTCGATCTTAGCGGATATGCCAAAAAAGAAGACGTTCCCGTTCCGTCAGAAGTTATAAATTCAAGCTCGACAAACGAAACAGTCAGCACCTCAAAGTCGGTTTTTGATTATGTTATTTCAATGCTTGCTTCCGCAGGATTTAAGCCCGTCAAGGTAACAGAGCTTCCGGAAGTCGGTTTGGATAGGGTATTGTATCTTTTGCCGAAAGACGATCTGCTTTCCGGAAATCTTTACGACGAATATCTATGGATAGACGGTGCGTACGAACTTGTGGGAACAACTGCCGTTGATTTAAGCAATTATGCCACACAATCTGATTTGTCCGTCAAACAAGATATTATCACCAAGTCCCCGATTGCGGATAATTCCGTGGATTGGAATACATTGACCGAAACGGCAATATATCCGGTTGGAATCCAAAACGGCGAAGGTCTTTCGGACAGTTCAACCCACGGGCTGTCAAGCGCATATCCCTATGGCTTTCTGATAGTTATGGCGAGATTAAATTACAATGGCTGGCTGTATCAGCTCTACATAAACGACCGCAGCGAGGTTTATATTCGTTCTCTTTATATATCATGGAAATCATGGGTTCGTATTGACGCGGGCGCAATTGATCTTAGCGAATTAAGAGCAAAAATTGAAGCAATAGAGACAACCGGATGGAATTTTAAATCGCCGATTTTTGATGGGCCTGAAGTCGCTGCAAAGGTTCTTTGTAAAATACCGGTAAGTACAAATACAACAAACCCCGGCAATCTCCGGCAAAACATCTCGTTCATTCTTTGTGGGGGAAATAACTTTGGCAACGTTTTCAAAGGAACATATTTAATTGAAGTCAGCAACAGGGACAAAAAATTTTCTTCATCAATAACAAAATTATCCGGCAGCGCTGACGCAAAATTTTATTATTATGAGGAAAATGATTATTGGGTACTCTGCGTTGGAAATGTCGGATATTTATCAAGCCTTACCATGACGGTTTTAAATGCCGACAATAAAAAACCCGATGATATTTTAAAAAATTTAGAATACGGTTCACTTGAAGTAACCGCTTATCCCGTGGAGAATATGACAGCGCTGCCGCTTCAAAAAATGTTAACGTCTGAGGATATTACTCCCGAAATGATTGA
>Ga0209064_1001086_pt1 | contig 48963 bp, 39 predicted proteins | sample Inofromicrocosms_FD_187498 | JGI IMG/M metagenome (GOLD analysis project Ga0209064, IMG submission 187498) | Mouse cecum microbial communities from Vienna, Austria - Inoculum for glucosamine and mucus D2O microcosms (SPAdes) (version 2) | ecosystem: Host-associated > Mammals > Digestive system >...
CCGCCCTCTTTAAGTTTTTGGTACGTCACCTCGCCGCCCGACAATACCTCCGACTTATCCGAAAGCATATTTTTCTCGCGTTCGCGCTCAATAGCGATTTTCAGCATTTCCATAAAAAGCTCCGTCGCTTTCGATACGATTTGTGTGGTCACTTCCACTCCCGCGCTTGCTACATCATCTCCGTGCATTTTACGCCTCCCTTCCGCAGGTCATATAGAGGAATTTTTTTGCCCTCTATAATAACCCTACAAAAAAGGACATTTTCGTAAGTCAATTTCCAAAAAATTTTTATTTTTTAGCAAAATGCACAATCAGCATCGTGATTATTTGTCATTTATGTAGTTTGCACCTAAATGCTTTTTCAATAAAATCCTTGCATTTTTTATCGACAAGCTCACCGCTGTTCTGCTTACTCCGTCAAGCCGTCCGATTTTTTCGCAGCTCATACCAAGTAAATACCGACGTATAAATCTGCGCCGTATAATCGGCTTTAACAGCATTAACGCATTTCGTAATTCAGCGGATTTTATTTTTGCAATGTATTCATCTTCAACAGAAGCGGCAGTATCGGTAATGCTCTCATAGGCGTAAATTGACAAATTTCTATAATCCTTACTGTCCTGCCGCCTCTGAAATCTTGCCAAAGATTTTAATTCTTCAAGCGTCTCGTCGTTTACATCAACATATTTCTGCTCTGAACAGTTTTTATTGTAAACGCTTGATAATTTCAATCTGTTCAAACCGTCCGCTGTTTTTTCTGACCTTATTATTTTATAAAATTTACGTTTCATAACGTTACCTCCGAAATTTTTATTTTTTAATTGATGAAAAAAATAAAAATTCCTATGGGTAACGACCTATGTAGCAAAACCAAATTTTGCGTATAAACATAAAAAGACCTTTCCGCTTTTAAAGCGAAAAGGTCTTTCCAAAACGAAAACGGATAGAAAATTGACATAGCTTTAAAAGCTACCTGTCAAGTTTCTATCCGTTTTAATGGCAAAGCGCCACCCCCCTGTTTCACATCAGAGAGGATGATACCTGTACTAAGTATCTGTATTTAAATTTCATTATTTTATTGTGTAATGCCAAGCCCGACCACCTTACCGCATTTCTGACATTTTATCGCGATAAGACTGTCTATGTTGCCGTCAAAAATTATCTTGTATTTATGACGGCATACTTCCCGTTCGGGAACTACTACATCGCATATTCGGCTGCGGCATTCGGGACAGCATACTTTTTTCGTCTGCCTCATAATTATGTTTGAATTGACTGCTATCAATTAGCTTTTTTCCCTCCTTTTGGTGTTTCCTGACGAGGAAACACCCGCGCAAAATAAATAACGGAAAACCGCCATTTATTTCGTTATTTTCTCAATAAATATATTCCAATATTGCTCAGAAACGCTATCCCGTTCTTTACGAAGCTGCGATAGGGTGTCATCGTTTTCCATTATATAATCAATAATATCCGCGCTGATTTGTCCGTTTGCCTTTGCATAAAGGTCAAGCAGCTTCTCCATTTCCTCCTTGCGGAGATTAAGGGCAAGATACATTTTACCGAGCGTCTTTATTTTGGGATTTGTCCTCCTGCCGTTTTCAATAGAACAAAGATAGTACGGAGATAATTCTATCATATCCGCAAATTCTCTAAGAGAAAAATCCCTGCTTGTACGAAGATATGAAACATACTTACCGAATGTTTCAATACTCATACTTCCTCCCTATGAATAAAATTTGAAATCTGTCCCTTAAGCATAAGATACGCTTCAACTATTATTCCCGTCAAAACCGTAAACGTAAAATCACTAAGCTTTAAAATCCAAAGAAGAATTGCAGCAGCTAAAAGAACAACAGTCAATAGCCGTGCCTTTCTGCCGAAAATTTTTACGTCGTCTTCGTCAAATCTTTTATTCGGCGTATCAATCGGCGCTTTTAATAATATGTATATAGCCGAAATAAAAGCTGCAATACAAAGAGGAAGCGTCAAAATTTGAAAGCTTTCTGCAAGCTTAATTATACTCAAAGAAGCGACTAAAGTCAGAATTGACAACACAAAGCATTTTTTTCTTGTTTCTGCGTGATAGCCGCCGCCGTATTCCCGCAGCAGAGTAAAAGACACAGCAAATACTGCACTTTCCAAAAAACACCTCATCAATAAGCCTATAGCCACAATTACAAACGCAAATATAGCCCTTGTTATCATAATTTCAAGACCATATCTGACTACCTCTGATTCGTCCTCGTCAAGGTCGTTATCTTTTGACAAAAAAGTCATTACCTTATTTAAAATCATTTCCATTATATCACCAACTTTCCAATTCAATTATAATAAAATAATTTCACCAAGTCAATACAGCTTGTCCTTAAGTGCCGTTTTCCTGTCTTAAAGGTAATTTTTTTGTTGGCAGTATATTCCAGCATTTGATTAGCATAGGCTAACTGACGCATAAAAAATATACCGCCCACTTCCGCAGGCGGTATAGCGTACATCATATAAATACCACAAATCCGAACACATCTCTTGTACTGAACGTGTTTGGATTATGCGTGATTGGCTCAGTGCCGCTTACTCCATTGCCTCCGCATCATACTTGTCCTTATCTCTAACAATTATTTTAAGGAAAATATATGCCAAATAATGCTTTATACAAGTTTTACTGTCTATATATCGTTATCTTTTTTATTAAGATTCAATGTACTGATATTAAATTCCAAAGGGAATTGTGTGGATTTATTATACGCTATTTTCTTGAAATATGCATAATCTAAATCAATTGTTTTTTCAAGATTTGTATCGTTAAATATTGCGCAATCTAAAATGGACATATAAAAAATAGTATCATTTAAATTGGATTTCGATAAATCTGCGCCGTGTAAACATGTTAAAGTAAAATTAGCACCTGATAAATCAGCATTTGATAAAATAGCTTCTCTTAAATTTGAACCACTTAAATTTGCATCTTTTAATTTTGCTTTAAATAGTACTGCTTTAAAAAAATTGGAATTTTTTATTACTGCACACTCTAAATTTGTATTTTCTAGATTTGCGTTGTATAGGATTGAATTTGTTAAATTCGAGTTTGCTAAATTAGCTCCTTTTAAATTGGCATTTCTAAAATCGACACCTTCTAGGTTTTGACCTGATAAATCTGCATATTCCAAGTTTTCCGACATCAAAGTAAGTACATTAGTATTTGTTATTTTTGCAGAAAACCAATTTATGTACTTATCTTTTCTGTTAATTAAATAGATAACTTTATATATATATGACGCATTCCCTAAAACATTGCTCAATAAACTTAAACCACTTTTTGCATTTATAGATGAAGTGTTAATTTCTTCGAAGTAATTGTAAATAAAATAACCGCCTGAGTTTTGAAATAAGTCAAATATAGATGACAAATGTTCATTTGTACAATTTTCTTTTATATTATCATAATGTAAAATAAAAGCCTCTCGAATAAAAAATTTAGTTTGTTCATTTAAAGAATAATAATGTAGCATTTTTGATAAATTTAATGTGATTGATTTACTATCAAGATTTGTGTCATACCATTCGGAAATCTCTCTTAAAATTTTTTCACATAAAAAGAAATCTCGCACATGATTATGCACAAATTCTATTGCACCATCGTTATTTCTCATATATGAAAATAAACCATGTGATTTTTTAATATAATCGGCTATATCACTATTAGGTTGAATTATTTTTAATTCTTTATATGTAAAGCTTGATTTAACATTTTGAGTTTTGTACATCTCATAGGCTATGTTGCAATTATATTGATAAATATTTTCAATATCATCTTGACTTAAATTACGTGTATTTTGAGTGTAAAGAGGATTGAATAATTCCTCATGAAAGATTCTATGCATCAACTTCCATGAATTATTTTTTTCATCCTCTTTAATATCACCTGACATAATTAAGTACAATACAAAGGGAGAACTATATATATCGTTGTCTTGATGACGATTCGCTAAAATATTACGCACATAATTAATTGCCTCAGGATAACTATTATCTATTTTTTCAAATAAATTAGCTATTTTTTTTGTTTTTTCATTATCAAATGCTTGTAAATATGCAACTTCATACTTTATATTTTGGGGAACTCTTAATAAATCATATCTAATATATGTGGGTCGAGATGTAACAATAATTTTTCGATTACTTTTTAAAAAAGCCGACACCAATGTCTCCAGTATTCTATGCCCATCATTTCTATTCTCTAATAAACATAACTCGTCCAATCCCTCAAAAATTATAACTGCATCTTGAGTTATCTCTTCAATGTTGTTTAATTTTTTACAAATGCTGTTATAAATATTATTCGCATCTATTTCCCTTAATCGAACAGTTATCAACTGACGTTTATTTAAAAATTCAATATTAGGATGGGAATTACAAAACATATAATTATAAGCAAGATATGCGGCAATACTACTTTTGCCATACCCCCCAAAGCCTTCCAAAATAAATAAGTGCATACTATTGTTATTAATAAAATTGTGAATTGTATCTAGAGCATTTAGTGTTTTATTATTAATTTTTGCATCTGGCATGACAAAAATATCTGATAATGTTACGGCATGCCCTTTTTTCATTCGATGCATACACAGTGCTTCATTAAATGAGTGTGCATACTGTCTATTATCAGTTTTTAATTCCTTATCAGCTAGATGTAAATTTACAATCTCATTTATATGCATATTAAGCTTATTGATTTGAGAATTAAATTGTTGATAAAACCATAAATTAAATATTTTTTCGTATCCTTCTTTTAAAATAACATCTACAAATTGTTTGTTTATTTCATCAAATAACTTCCCTAATATTTCATCTCTAAAACCTAATGCTTTTGTATCGTTAATTTGACACAAAAAATCTAGTAGAGTTTCACATTTATATGCATTTTCAATTTCATTACTGCTCTTACATATATTTAAAAAATTTTTAATGCGTTCATCGCTATGATTTGAAGATACTTTTATTAAAGTCTCTTCAAAAGCCTTGCAAAACAATACAGCCATTTTATGATTCTTATCTTTATAAAAATCGTATAATGTTTTTCCAAGTCCAAAAACGGATCCTATATTTGCTACACTGCTAAACAAAGGTGAGGTTGGATTTATAAAATCAATACTCATAATACCTCCTTAAAGAAATTTATATAAATTAAGTGTAACACAATAGCGCGCAAATGTCAAATATTTTTGAAATTATATTCAAATTTAATTTAATCTTGTTTCACCAGTATCCTTTATTTAAAATATTTCTGTCAAGCAAATTTTTTCTCTGATTTTGTTGCACTTGACTTGACAATCTATCTTTTTTTATTTTACACATTTGCTTAAATCTCTTTGTTATATTAAAAAGATTCAGCATTGAATTTAATATAAAATAAAACCACTCAAATTAAGAGCGGTTTTATTATTTGTCAAGGTGTACATTATTTGACGCTTACGTCTTTAAGTGCTGTTTTCCTATCTTAAAGGTAATTTTTTGTTGGCAGTATATTCCAATATTGATTAGCACAGGTTAACTGCTGCATAAAAAATATACCGCCCACATCCGCAGGCGGTATAAAGAACATCATATAAATACCACAAATCCGAACACATCTCTTGTAATGAACGTGTTCGGATTATGCGTGATTGGCTCCCCAAGTTGGACTCGAACCAACGACCCTGCGGTTACTTCACACACATTGCTTTCGCATTGTAGTCCGGACTTTGTCTTTACCGTGGCTTTCGCTTTAGGTATCCCGTGTAAAGTCTCTACACACGAAGCTTTCGCTCCTTGCTCGGCGTTATCATATCTTACGACTTAGATTTCACCGAATTAGCGGGATTTTCACTTACAGATTTCTCTGTAAGGCTGCTACCAAATTTTAACAGCCGCATGCTCTACCGACTGAGCTATTGAGGAATATTTTACCAATTCTGTAAATTTTTGTATTAAGAATTGGTTTATGAAAATTTTGCAATTTGCTCAAAGTTTGACGTTGTAAGTTTGTTACGTTCGTCCTACCGACTGAGCTATTGAGAAATATGGAGATAAAGCGCTAAAGAAATAGCGCTTTATCTTTTTAATGCCGGCATTGATCTATTTTCCCGGGTCGTTGCCAACCAAGTATCTTCGACGCGTATGAGCTTAACTTCTGTGTTCGGAATGGGAACAGGTGGTACCTCACAGCCATTAACACCGACTATTATTGAGGAAAGAATCCTCAAAACTGAATAAAGAAAGGGAAGAAAGTAGAATAAGAGACGAAGCAACAGGAAGAAAAAGAAGGTCAAGCCCTCGACCGATTAGTACCTGCAGGCTGAACACGTCGCCGTGCTTACACCATAGGCCTATCAACCTCATAGTCTTTGAGGGGTCTTACTTCTTACGAAAGGGATATCTTATCTTAAGGACGGCTTCACGCTTAGATGCCTTCAGCGTTTATCCGATCCGTACATAGCTGCCCGGCTGTGCCGTTGGCACGACAACCGGTGCACCAGAGGTACGTCCATCCCGGTCCTCTCGTACTAGGGACAGCTCCTTTCAAATATCCTACGCCCACGACAGATAGGGACCGAACTGTCTCACGACGTTCTGAACCCAGCTCGCGTACCGCTTTAATTGGCGAACAGCCAAACCCTTGGGACCGAATTCAGCCCCAGGATGCGATGAGCCGACATCGAGGTGCCAAACCTCCCCGTCGATGTGGACTCTTGGGGGAGATCAGCCTGTTATCCCCAGGGTAGCTTTTATCCGTTGAGCGACGGCAATTCCACTCTCATACCGCCGGATCACTAACTCCAACTTTCGTTACTGCTCGACCCGTCAGTCTCGCAGTTAGGCTCGCTTTTGCGTTTACACTCAGAGGCATGGTTTCCATCCATGCTGAGCGAACCTTTGAGCGCCTCCGTTACCTTTTAGGAGGCGACCGCCCCAGTCAAACTGCCCGCCTAACGATGTCCCCCGACCGGATTCACGGCCGCAGGTTAGAACTCCAGCACTCCAAGAGTGGTATCCCAAGGTTGACTCCACAGAAGCTGACGCCCCTGCTTCATAGTCTCCCACCTATCCTGTACATGAAATACCGAAATTCAACATTAAGCTGCAGTAAAGCTCCATGGGGTCTTTCCGTCTAGTCGCGGGTAACCGGCATCTTCACCGGTACTACAATTTCGCCGGGCGGGTAGTTGAGACAGTGCCCAGATCGTTACACCATTCGTGCGGGTCAGAACTTACCTGACAAGGAATTTCGCTACCTTAGGACCGTTATAGTTACGGCCGCCGTTTACCGGGGCTTCAATTCAGAGCTCTCACTCCTCCTCTTAACCTTCCGGCACCGGGCAGGTGTCACCCCATATACATCATCTTTCGATTTAGCATAGAGCTGTGTTTTTGCTAAACAGTCGCCTGGGCCTATTCTCTGCGGCTCTGTTTCCAGAGCACCCCTTATTCCGAAGTTACGGGGTCAACTTGCCGAGTTCCTTAACTACCCTTCTCCCGTTGGCCTTAGAATTCTCTTCCTATCTACCTGTGTCGGTTTGCGGTACGGGCTCCTTGGATATACACAAAGCTTTTCTTGTCTTCGTCCGCGATGACTTCCCTACTAATATTTCGGTCCCTTACGACCGGGTCAACCAACGCCCGGCTTCATCGTTTTCAAAGCGTCCCTTTGCTTTAATCCTTTGGAGGCTACGGAATTTCAACCGTATGTGCATCGGCTACGCGTTTCCGCCTCACCTTAGCTCCCGGCTTACTAGGAGCGGACGAACCTTCCTCCTAAAACCTTAGATTTTCGGCCATTATGATTCTCACATAATTCTCGCTACTCATTCCGGCATTCTCACTCGAATACAGTCCACCAGCGCTTCCGCTCTGACTTCACCCCGTATTCGACGCTCTCCTACCACTGTACTTACGTACAATCCCAAGCTTCGGTGTACATTTTAGCCCCGTTGAATTTTCGGCGCAGGGTCACTCGACCAGTGAGCTATTACGCACTCTTTTAATGTGTGGCTGCTTCTAAGCCAACATCCTGGTTGTTTATGCAACCCCACATCCTTTTCCACTTAAATGTACTTTGGGACCTTAGCTGTGGGTCTGGGCTGTTTCCCTTTTGACAACGAAACTTATCTCACGCTGTCTGACTGCCTTGCTTTTAATTATCCGGCATTCTGAGTTTGATAAGGTTCAGTAAGCTCTCGCCCCCTAGCCTATTCAGTGCTTTACCTCCGGTAATCATCGCAAAACGCTAGCCCTAAAGCTATTTCGGAGAGAACCAGCTATATCCGGGTTCGATTGGAATTTCTCCGCTAGCCACACCTCATCCGCCGCCTTTTCAACGGAGGTCGGTTCGGCCCTCCATGGAGCTTTACCTCCACTTCAGCCTGGACATGGCTAGGTCACCCGGTTTCGGGTCTATGACATGCAACTTATTCGCCCTATTCAGACTCGCTCTCGCTTCGGCTCCGTACCTTAAGTACTTAACCTTGCTGCATACCATAACTCGCCGGACCATTCTACAATAGGTACCTTATCACGCTTTGACGCGCTCTAAGTGCTTGTAAGCACAGGGTTTCAGGTTCTTTTTCACTCCCCTCCCGGGGTACTTTTCACCTTTCCTTCACAGTACTTTTCGCTATCGGTCATTGGGTAGTATTTAGGCTTAGAGGGTGGTCCCCCTGTCTTCCCACGGGATTTCACGTGCCCCGCGGTACTCCGGATACTGCTCGCTCACTTGCCTTTTCGATTACACGACTCTCACGTTCTTCGGTGCGTCTTCCCATACGCTTCTTCTAAAGCTCATGAATACTAAATGCAGTCCTAAACCCCGAAGGTATTTCTACCCTCGGTTTAGCCTCTTCCGCTTTCGCTCGCCACTACTCACAGAATCTCGGTTGATTTCTCTTCCTCGCCCTACTTAGATGTTTCAGTTCAGGCGGTTCCCCTCATAAAGCTATTGATTCACTTTATGATGACAGGACATAACTCCTGCCGGATTGCTCCATTCGGACATCTGCGGATCAATACGTGCTTGCCGTTCCCCGCAGCTTTTCGCAGCTTACCGCGTCCTTCTTCGGCTCCCAATGCCAAGGCATTCGCCCTGCGCTCTTATTAGCTTGACCATCTTTTTCAATGATCCTGAATTATGCTTCGTTTCTCGTTTGAAGAATTTATTGCAGTATTTTTACCTCGCTTACATTTCTGTTTGCGTAAGTTTGATACTTGTTTTCCTCATTGCATTTACTTGCTTTCTTTATTCAATTTTCAAGATTCTTTCTTTGAAGCAGTTCTCTCTTCTGCAGCAGACTATTGTCTTCTGCCTCCGATTCCCTTACTTCCTGGTGGGCACAAGTGGACTCGAACCACCGACCTCACGCTTATCAGGCGTGCGCTCTAACCACCTGAGCTATGCGCCCATTTGATTATCTCGGCTTTATTCGATTTCCTATCCGGTTTCCCGGCTTACCCATTTTGTACGCCTTAGCGTACTTGGTGGAGATGAGGAGGATCGAACTCCTGACCCCCTGCGTGCAAGGCAGGTGCTCTCCCAGCTGAGCTACACCCCCGTTTTTCAGGGTTTAGGATTGCCACTTCATCTTTTCAAGCTTCTGAAGACCCTTTCGGAATCTTCAAAATTGAACAACAAACTTCTGTTTCACCCTGCTGACCGAAGATACGAACATCTTACTGTTCATTTCTCCTTAGAAAGGAGGTGATCCAGCCGCACCTTCCGATACGGCTACCTTGTTACGACTTCACCCCAGTCATCAATCCCACCTTCGGCGGCGCCCTCCTAAAAGGTTAGGCTACCGACTTCGGGTGTTACCGACTCCCATGGTGTGACGGGCGGTGTGTACAAGGCCCGGGAACGTATTCACCGCAGCATGCTGATCTGCGATTACTAGCAATTCCGACTTCATGCAGGCGAGTTGCAGCCTGCAATCCGAACTGAGACGACTTTTAGGGGTTTGCTCTGCTTCGCAGCTTTGCTTCCCTCTGTTGATCGCCATTGTAGTACGTGTGTAGCCCGGGTCATAAGGGGCATGATGATTTGACGTCATCCCCACCTTCCTCCGTTTTGTCAACGGCAGTCTCACTAGAGTGCTCTTGCGTAGCAACTAATGATAAGGGTTGCGCTCGTTGCGGGACTTAACCCAACATCTCACGACACGAGCTGACGACAACCATGCACCACCTGTCTCCAAGTTCCCCGAAGGGCACAAGCTTATCTCTAAGCTCTTCTTGGGATGTCAAGACCCGGTAAGGTTCTTCGCGTTGCTTCGAATTAAACCACATACTCCACTGCTTGTGCGGGCCCCCGTCAATTCCTTTGAGTTTCAACCTTGCGGCCGTACTCCCCAGGTGGATTACTTATTGTGTTAACTGCGGCACGGAAAGGGGTCAGCCCCCCCCACACCTAGTAATCATCGTTTACAGCGTGGACTACCAGGGTATCTAATCCTGTTTGCTCCCCACGCTTTCGAGCCTCAGCGTCAGTAAAAGCCCAGTTGGCCGCCTTCGCCACTGATGTTCCTCCCAATATCTACGCATTTCACCGCTACACTGGGAATTCCGCCAACCTCTACTTCACTCAAGAACAGCAGTTTTAAGTGCAGCTCGGAGGTTGAGCCTCCGCATTTCACACCTAACTTACCATCCCGCCTACACTCCCTTTACACCCAGTAATTCCGGACAACGCTCGCTCCCTACGTATTACCGCGGCTGCTGGCACGTAGTTAGCCGGAGCTTCCTCCTAAGGTACCGTCATTATCGTCCCTTAAGACAGAGGTTTACAATCCGAAAACCTTCTTCCCTCACGCGGCATCGCTGCATCAGAGTTTCCTCCATTGTGCAATATTCCCCACTGCTGCCTCCCGTAGGAGTCTGGGCCGTGTCTCAGTCCCAATGTGGCCGTTCTACCTCTCAGTACGGCTACTGATCGTCGCCTTGGTGAGCCGTTACCTCACCAACCAGCTAATCAGACGCGAGCCCATCTTTAAGCGATAAATCTTTGATACACAAACCATGCGATTCATGTATATTATGCGGTATTAGCGGTCGTTTCCGACCGTTATCCCACTCTTAAAGGCAGGTTGCTCACGTGTTACTCACCCGTCCGCCACTAACTTGAGAGAGCAAGCTCTCTCAAGTCCGTTCGACTTGCATGTGTTAAGCGTGCCGCCAGCGTTCGTCCTGAGCCAGGATCAAACTCTTTAGTAAGTTTGTACTTTATCATCCTTTCGGATGTTAAAATCTATCCCGTAAACTCTTTCAGTCTACTGACTTGTCAGCTTCTCTTCTGACCATTCCCTTATTTTCCCTCGCGGACTACGAGCTTCTTTTTTCTTTGGTCAAACTCTGTTCCTCCAACCTTTCGGCTGTTCTCCCTTCGCTCTCCCTCGGAATTTCAGGGTTCTTCTTCCATTCTTTCAGGTTCGTTTGTTGTTCAATTTTCAAGATTCCACACTCCATTATCTGGAGCAGTTCCGCATTTTGTGGAACTTTTAAAGTATATCACATAACTTTGGATTTGTCAAGAGGTTTTTCAAAATTTCTTTCAAATTTTTTATCAGCTCCGAACACCTCGGTTAAGCGACTTAATTATATTATCACAATTAAAATCATTTGTCAAGCGTTTTTGCAAAATTTATCAAAAAAATTTTTTCGCGGGACTTTAAGATCCCGCGAAACCTTTATAATAAACGCATTTGCGGCATTCAAACGTTTATGGGCTACAACGCTTAGAGCGCCGCAAACACGGTTTACGCTAATAATTTCCCCTCTGCGAAAAAAAATATTACCGAAAAAATTTTCCTCAATCTTTAAGATAGAGCAAAGGATCAACACACTGTCCGTCCTGCCGCACTTCAAAATGCAGATTATTTCCGAAAGCATAGCCTGTACTTCCCGAATAGCCTATAAGACCGCCTGCGGAAACCTCGTCCTCCAAGGAAACAAGAGATTTGTTCAGGTGCGCGTATACAGTGGTCAGACCATCGCCGTGGTCGATAATAATGCACGTGCCGTATCCGCTTTGCTTATTATCGCAGGAAATGATCTTTCCGTCTGCGGCGGCATATATTTCCGTACCCTGAATAACGCGGTAATCAATTCCCTTATGTTTATGCATTCCGTCCGCAGACTCGGCATTGTACTGCTCGGATATCTCCGCGTCCGCAGGGCATGGCTTTATCAAAACTTTTTCAGCAGGGTACACGCGATTGTCGTAACAGCGCGTACCATTTGTAACGACAGGCAGTATAGGCGCTACCGACCTCTGAAGAGCATTTCTTCCGGCGCTTGCAATATCATAATCCCGCAATGTGATATTATAAATATGAGCATTTTCCGCATACCCGAACATACCCACTCTCGCAGCGTCGGGGTCTTTCATGGTCAGTCCGCTTATTTCAAATCCATTGCCGTTGTAGCTTCCCTTAAACGGAGCTTCTTTTGTACCTATAGGCAGCCACTCATCGCTTGAAAGCTGTATATTTCCGTTCTGCAAAAAATTTTTGTCCATACCGTACTCGCCCGCCGAAATCGCCCGAAGCTGCTCCTCATTGGAAATAAAATAGTATGTCTTGCCTTTTATTTCAATTGTATCCTGTTCCGTGCCGTTGATAATCTTTCCGTCAGCCGTTTGCGGTACATTTTTTCCCTCTCCTTTTTTCAGACGGCTCTCCTCGGTTTTGAGCATTTCCTCATCGCGCTGTTTTTCAAGCAATTCCCCGACGACCGCACCGTCTGATACGCCTGTTTTATCCGTGTTATCCGCATTATCCGTAACCGCGTCCGTACCCGCAGCAGCGCAGGACGCGAACATTAACGCCGCCGCAAGAACAGCGGCAAGTCTGCTCGGTTTTTTATAGTTAAGCACGTTTTTCACCCTTTCCTTTATTCCCGTTTCCCAGAAGCCCACCGCCGCGGCAGCTCCGAAGCCCTTTACGGAAACTCTCAGCAAAGCCTCCGCGTACAGTATCCTGTCTCCGCTTCCGCATTTTTTCAGCACGGCTTCATCGCAGGACATCTCCATATCCCTTGTCATCAAACCGAAAGCCGCCCATATCAGCGGATTGAACCAGTGCAGAACAAATCCCGTAAATGCCAGAAGCTTGACTAAATAATCCCTCCTGCGGATATGTACCCTTTCGTGCATAATTATAAGCCTACGCTCATTTTCGGGTATTCCGCAGGGGATATAGATTCTCGGACGCAGTATTCCCGCCGCGAACGCCGTTGCTATCCTGTCGCTTTCATAAACGCCATCCTCCGTCCTGACCGCAGTCTTTACTCGCAAAGTCAGACGAACCGCAGAAACAATACCGTACAGAGCCATGGCTGCCGCTCCGCAAAGCCATACTATAATAAAAACAGTACTTGCGCCAACGTTAGCTGCTGTCTCCTGTTGGATTATGTTCCCGGCCGTTTGCATATCCTGCCGAAGCTGCCCGCGGTTTTCAGCGCCGTTGTAAACCGCTCCCTGTTCCGCGCTCTTATCGTACCGGTCGGCTTTGGGCGGTACATTTTGTACCGTTTGCGTCACCGGAAAATCCCGGCCTGACCGTTCGTTGCGCTCCGCATTTTCTTCCTCTGAAAATAAAATATTCTGCATTGCCTCCTCCGGAACAGCTGAGGGACTTTCGGCAAGTTCATAAACAACAGCCGCAGGGCCGTCCGTTTCGTCAGCCGATTCCAAACGAAAAATATTGAAAACGCTTATCCCGCTTTCTGCCGAAAAAGGACAAACGCACCTAAAGAATACCACAGTCCACATTATGTAAGACCACCGCTTTGAAACCCTTTTCAGAGTCAGTCTTGCCGCCGCCACCACCAGAAAAGCTACGCCGGCGGTAAAGCTCGCTTTAAGCAGGACTTCCAAAAGCCTATCTGCTGTAACCAAAAGCATACGCTCACTTTCCTTTCGCTTTGTCGATCATTTTTTTCAGTTCCTCGGCTTCCTCATCAGATATTTTCCTTCCGTCCAGAAAAGCGGCTATAAACGCGGGGAGAGATCCGCCGTAGTACTTTTCCGCAATTGCTTCCCCCTCGTATCTGGCGACCTGCTCCCTCCTGACGACCGAGGACACCGTTGCGTTCTCGTTTTTCACAAAGCCTCTTTCCGAAAGCTTGCGTATCATATTATAGGTTGTGGATTTTTTCCATCCCAGTTTTTCCAGACATATCAGCGAAAGCTCCGTGGAATTAACCGGCTCGTTCTCCCATAAAATGTCAAGCAAGCGGTATTCCGCGTCAAAAAGCTTATATTCTTCCATAACAGCAATTCCTTTCTTTGAGGTTTGTTACAATAAACCTCCTCTTTAATATTAGTTTATCACGACAAACCTCCTGTGTCAATAAAAATACCGCACAAAATTTGTGCGGTATTTTTGGTTTGTTTAGACAAACCAACCTATTCGGCTAAAAATTTAATAATATCCGCAAGATTATCTCTGTCTGTAAAATCTATTGGAGTATCATACGCCGCCAGCAGACCCTTGTCATCATCGGTAAGAGACTCTTTTTTCAGCAGCATTTTTTTCAGCATATTCATCATAAACCTGTCAACGCCGCCAAGCCTGCCGTAATCAAAGCCGCCGCGCAGATAAAAATGCGGTATCCTGTCTCTGACTGTATCCTCCAAAGCCTTTGTCCAAAATTCCTCAAGCTCCTCGGGGCGTCCGACGCTCGCCCCAACGGCGAACAGGACAAGCTTTTTACCCGACAGCTTCGCTAAGTTTTTGGTAATGAGCTTTGCTCCGTTTATCCTGCCCGCGTAAATGCCTCCGCCGCAGATTATTATGTCGTAATCAGCTATATCTCCGAACGAAGCGTTTTCCTTTATATCGCAGTCAAGACTTTCCGCAAGCCATTCAGCGTACTTTTTTGTATAACCGCCTTTTGATTTGTAAACAACGATAGTTTTCATTTTTGCTCCTCCTTTAACTTGTTCAGTTTATTGCACAGCTTCTCCAAAGCGGCGCAGAACGTCCCAGCCTCTTCCCTGCCAAGACAGGAAAAAAGCTCGAACACAAAACCGTAATTCCGTTCCGTATCCCGCGCTCCGATCTCCTCCGCAGCATTTGTCCTGACCAGACGAACAGCGCGTTTATCCTTTTTATCGGGAATGACCTCTATCAGCCCCTTTTCCTCAAGCCTGTCAACTATCTGCCGCATACTCTGATGCGTTACGCCCGAAATCTCGGAGATATCCTTGAGAGTCGGCGGCTCGGGAAACGTCCCGATCATTGTCAGAGCAAGCCATTGCTTTGCCGTAATATCCATCATGCCCTTATCCATTATTGCCTGCAAACGGTTTGCACAGATAAAAATATTTACATAAGCGATCAGACGTTTATCCATATTTTCAAAATCGTACACAGTATCCCTCCAATTGCGCATTATAATCCCTATATATGCATTATACTGCATATATAGGGATTTGTCAATACCGTGTCAGAAAATCCTAAAATATAATTAGGGTTGCTTTTTTCTTCTTTTTCTGATATAATATATTTAGTATAATAGGGGTATTGGGCAAAAACGAAAAGGATGAATAAATTTTTATGAGAACGGATACCAGAAATATTGTTGCAACGATCGCATATCTTATCGGCATAAGAAAAAGCGCATGGATATCGACCTACGGGAACGAATATCCTGAATTGCTTTCAGACCTTGAAAGCAATACTGACGCCACGGCAATAAGATATCTCTGCAAGCTCAGGACTACACTAATGCAGAGATTCAAAAAAACCGACTCGGCAATAATGTACGACTTCAAGAATATAGACCGCATCGAATGGTACGACGCGGAGAATATCCGGCAGCTTGAAAAATGGGGGTATACCATACTTCTTGCAAACAAGCGCGCCTCGGATTATTCCCTGCATTTCAACACGCTTATACGGGACAACATCGACAAGTGCCGCGAGCTTTTCCCCGACTGGATCGTTTGGGACTACATAAAGGATCTTTTTGTTATCCCGAAGTTCACAAACGAAAGCGTACAGAAATTTGAGTTTGCCAAATATATGGAGCACATTGACAATTATCCGTTCCAAGTCTATATACATTGGAAGCCGAAAGACTATGGAAATTTGCTTTATACCGACGGTAAATTTCTTGAAATCCTATACCAGATGAATAACGACTATTTCGGAGACAAAAGCAAATACAAAAACGCCGTTGACGACGTTAAAAACAATATCTACAGCTTTATCGACAACAGCTTTAAAACAGTACTGGCCGTAGACTGCGAAAATTCCGACGTTTATAAGCTCTACGGAATGCTTAAAAATCTCAACAGGGACGAGATAGAAAAAATCGAAAAGATAATCCTCTACGATGACAGGAACACCAACAACGGCTGGGATTACCTTGAAAAATTTATCGGAATACCCGTAGAGCATATAGAAGTGCAGAGAGTTGTGGATCACAAGTCAATAGTGGATATGAGAATGGCTACGGGAATTTGCAGGGAATTTTACAAGAACGACGTTTCTTCGTTTATACTTTTATCCAGCGATTCGGATTACTGGGCGCTGATATCGTCCCTCCCCGAAGCGGAGTTTTTAGTTGTTATAGAATACTCAAAATGCGGACACGCCATAAGAGATACACTTGACGCGAACGGTACCTATTACTGTTCCCTGGACGATTTCTGCACCGGAAACATAGAGGAACTCAAACGGGCTGTGCTGTTAAGCGAACTGAACTCACTGCTGCCCGACCTGTTAAGCTACAACGGAAAGGAGCTTGCAAAAATGCTGTTTGAACGCGCCCGTATTGAAGCGGACGAAAACGAGATAACTAACTTTTATAATAAATATATCAAAACCATAAAGCTTACCGTTGACGACGCGGGCAACTTCAGCTTTTCGGTAAATCACTGATACCCTTAAATTTATTTATTATTTTTCGGTTTCCTATTGACAAACGCAGTAACATGGTGTATACTTACAAAAAACATTGAAAGGATTTTCCGAAATGAGAACTGCCGCTTTTACAGAATACAGAGCAAATACAGCAATGGGAAAAGAAGTCATGTACGTGATGTGCCATGGCTTTAGGCTGCTGTACCCAAAACGCTCCGGACGCTGAAGCGGTCCTTTTTCTGCGAATTGTGTATAGTGCGGCTTAAAGCATTGCCTTTAAGCCGCTTTTATTTTTATATAACTTTTAAAGGGGACGATATTTGTGACGGTCAAAACTAATAAAATACATACCCCAAACGATACTGCAATAAAAAGAATTACAGCGGAGGACGAGCTTCACGCCGCTTTTACGCTTGCGGAAAACGTGTTCATGCAGTTTGAAGCTCCTGCCTTTACCAAACGCGGAGCGGAGAGCTTCCTGTCGTTCCTGTGGGGAAAAAAAGTTAAAGAAATGTTTAAGAACGGCAGCTTCGCAGTATGGAGCTGTTACTGCGGAAATGAGCTTGCCGGCATGATCGCTCTGCGGGACTGCGAGCATATCAGCCTTGCGTTTGTACGCTCCGACTTTCACCGTCAGGGGATAGGACGAATGCTTTACGCCGCGGCAAAAGCCGAAGCCTTGTCCCACGGTACAAAAAGAATAACGGTAAACGCAAGCGACTGCGGTATACCGTTCTACCATGCTATGGGCTTCCGCCAAACGAACATACAGCTTCTTGCCGACGGCATTCAGTACACTCCCATGGCTGCAAGAATATAATACCTATTGTAATTTATCAGATAATTATACATATTGCAATGTTTTGCAGTCCTCTCGTCGCATGGTTAAATATTCCGATAAACACTTTGTTACAAAGGACTGATAAACAATGTTAAACCATAAAGGCACAAAAATCATCGAGACAGACAGACTTATCCTCCGGCCGTTCAGAAGCGGGGACGCTCCGCTGATGTACAAAAACTGGGCGGGAGACAGGGATGTTACGAGATTTCTTACATGGAACGCTCACCGAAGCGTTTCGGACAGCGAGTTCGTTGTAAATATGTGGGCAGCGGAGTACAACGAAAATTCCTGCTATAACTGGGCGATAGTTCTGAAAGACATCAGCGAACCCATAGGCAGCATAGGCGTTGCCCGTATACATGATAATACCGACGCGGCGGAGATAGGTTACTGTATCGGAAAGAACTGGTGGGGAAACGGAATTATGACCGAAGCTTTTTCTGCGGTAATTCCATATCTTTTTAACGTCGGCTTCAACCGGATCACGGCAGCCCACGCAGTGAAAAATCCTGCTTCCGGACGGGTAATGCAGAAATGCGGTCTGACATACGAGGGAACATTTAGGCAGTTTTTCCGTGCAACGTCGGGAGAGCTTCTCGACATTAGCTTTTACGCAATACTGAAAGAAGAGCATAGGTCTTGCAAAAATCCCCCGAAAGCGTTATAATGTTTCTGAATTACTGCGATTTGCGAAAGGATTTGTTTGCGGTGAAAAAGAAGATACTGCCTATCCCCGACGGCTTCACGCCGGAAGATATCAAGATTGAATCAAGCATATGCACCGGCGAGAAAACTATCGGATTTTACAGCGCGGCCGACAAAAAGCTGCATTTCGCCGAGCTTGTCCGCACCAATGCCGACATTGAGGAATTTTACCGTAAATACGGACTTGAAAACGACCGCTGATGTCCCCCAAAAATACGCTGGGATAAACCTTGCAATCCGCGGAAAAATATGCTATAATTTATTAGAAATTCTGTAATTTGTTAAAGGAGAATATAAAATGAAAGAACTTAATCCAAACGCCAAAATCGAGACCAAATGCCTTCACGCGGGCTATACCCCCAAAAACGGCGAGCCCCGCGTAGTACCCATTGTGCAGAGCACTACCTATGTTTACGACTCCACAGACGACGTTGCCGCAGTTTTTGACGATCCTACCAAAAGCCTTATATACTCGCGGTTTGAGAACCCCACCACCGACGCGGTTGAGAAGAAGATCGCCGCTTTAGAGGGCGGAGTCGCGGCAATGTGCACCTCCAGCGGACAGGCGGCTTCCCTGCTGTCCATACTTAACATCTGCGAAGCCGGCGACAGCTTTATTGCTTCATCGTCCATTTACGGCGGAACCATAAACCTTTTCGGAGTTACCCTGAAAAAAATGGGCATAGAATGCATCTGGGTTGACATTGACGCTACCGAGGAAGAGCTTAACGCCGCTTTCAAGCCAAACACAAAGGCTGTTTTCGGTGAGACTATAGCTAACCCCGCGCTGACTGTTCTCGATATTGAAAAATGGGCGAAAGCTGCTCACGCACACGGCGTACCGCTTATTGTGGACAATACCTTTGCAACGCCGATACTGTGCCGTCCTATCGAGTGGGGCGCTGATATCGTTATGCACTCCACATCCAAGTACATGGACGGACACGCCGTTCAGGTAGGCGGAGTTATTGTTGACTCGGGCAGATTCGACTGGACGAGCGGAAAATTCCCCTGCATGACCGAGCCTGATGACAGCTATCACGGTATCGTCTACACTGAACAGTACTCCTTTGCCCCTTACATCGTAAAGGCAAGAATGCAGCTTATGAGGGACTTCGGCTGCTATCCCGCAGCAAACAGCTCGTTCCTGCTAAATCTGGGACTGGAGACCCTTCATGTAAGAATGAAACGTTACTGCGAAAACGCGATAACCGCCGCCAAGTTTATCGAAAGCACAGGAAAGGTGAACTTTGTTTCCTACCCTGCGCTGGAAGGAAATAAGTACAAAGCTTTAGCGGATAAATATCTTCCTCTCGGTACAAGCGGCGTAATTTCTTTCTCCATAAAGGGAGGCAGGGATACGGCAGTCAAGTTTATGGACAGCCTTACACTTGCTTCAAATGAAGTGCACGTTGCGGATATCCGCACCTGCGTGCTTCACCCCGCCTCCGCAACACACCGTCAGCTTACCGACGAACAGCTTGCTGCGGCGGGAATCGACGGCGGTCTGATAAGGTTCTCCGTGGGACTTGAAAACATTGAGGATATTCTTGCAGACCTTAAGCAGGCGTTTGATAAAATATAACCGCACCGCAACCGCCGAAAAGTGTGCCAAACAGCACGAACCCGGCGCTTGATATCACCTGATATCATAAGTATTTAAATTGATTAAAAAACTGCGCAGACCTGTGTCCGCGCAGTTTTTTAATCCAATTCAGCGCTAAAAACCCCAACGCGGTTTCCTGAAAGCCAACATTTGGTTTTGCCGTTAGTTCAAACCGATTCAAGCCTGAACAGAATACCCGAAAACCGCGGCAAAACAATATTTTGCAAATCAACGGAATTTTTCTCTTCGCAATCCCCCCCGAACCTGTACCAGTCGGTATGTATCAATACTTCGGCAGAAACGTCTTCGTTTTCGGTACCCAAAGAATAGCTTTTTTCTGTATCGCTGAAATTGAATACTGCCGCAAGCGTTTCATTTCCGCTTTTCCGTTCAACGGCGTACAGGCAGTTTTCGGTATTATTGCAGTCTATCCACCTGAAACCGTTTCGGTCATAGTCACACTCGTACATGGCGGAGTGCGAAAGGTACAGCTTGTTCAGGCTTTTCATGAACTCGCAGAAGCTGTCGTGATTGGGATATTTCAGTATGTTCCAGTCCTGTTCGCGGCTTTCGTCCCACTCGCGGAGCTGACCTATTTCCCCGCCCATAAAGTTCAGCTTCTTGCCGGGGTGCATATACATATACAGATACAAAGCCCTTGCCTGCGGAAATTTATCCTCATACTGACCGTTCATCTTTTGCAGTACCGTAGCCTTTCCGTGGACATTCTCGTCGTGGGAAAAGGGCAGAAGATAATTTTCTCCGTAATAGTACATCATGGAAAATGTAAGCTTATGGTAGTCCCTGATTCTGTATTCGGGAGCCGTTCTGAAGTAATTCAGCGTATCGTTCATAAAGCCCATGTCCCACTTATAGTCGAAACCCAGACCGCCGCTGTCCGCGGTCTTTGTCACGCCGGGGTAATTGGTGGAATCCTCCGCTATCAGTATACAGTTCGGAATGCGCTCCTTGAGGCCCTTGTTCATGACTCTGATAAATTCAACGCCGCGGCCGTTAACGCCGCGTTTTTCTTCACCCTGCCAGTACAGTATCCTGCTTATGGCGTCCATTCTTATACCGTCGAAGTGAAATTCTTTAAGCCAGTAATACGCACATGACTGCAAAAAGCTGCGCACCTCTCCGCGGGAGTGCATAAAATTGCTGCTGCCCCATTCGCTTACCCCAACGTCGCTGTGCGGGTATTCGTACAACGCTGTGCCGTCATAATTCCCTATACCGTAGCTGTCAACAGCGAAGTGTACAGGAACAAAATCCATAATAACGCCAATACCGTTTCGGTGGCACTTATCCACAAGCTCCATAAGCTGTTCGGCGCTGCCGTACCGCGATGTGGGACTGAAAAAGCCGGTATTCTGATAACCCCATGATTCGTCGCACGGGTGCTCGCTAAGCGGCATAAACTCGATATAGTTGTACCCCATTTCCTTAACGTAGGGAATAAGTATATCCGCAAGCTCGCTGTAGCTGTACCATGAGCCGTCCTCTTTCCTGCGCCACGACCCCATATGCATTTCATAAATATTAAGAGGCTTGTTTTTGCAGTCCGTCCTGCCGCTCAGCCATTTTTCATCACCGAAGCTGTAGGAACAAAGATCGGTCAGCACCGACTTGAAATCCGGACGAAGCTCCATACCGAAGCCGTAAATATCGCAGTGGTCAGTAAAGCCTCCCCGCTTGTCATATATCCTGTGCAGATATTTCATTCCCTTTTCGGCTTTTTCGGCGTACAGTTCAAAAAAGTTTCCGTCGTTCACGCGGTTCATTTCCCATTCCTGCCAGCCGGTGAAGTCTCCCAGCAAGGCCACCCTCTGCGCTCCGGGAGCAAACACTCTGAAAACATATCCCTTGTTTTGTCTGTGCGCGCCTAAGTACTCGTAGGCGTCAAATACAGTTCCTGTGTAAAATCCGTACAGATCCATTTTTATCCTCCGTTTTATTTGACTATTGTCGCTTATTGTGCTATAATCAATTATATAAAAATATTTCGGCATATTCAATCGGCAATTGTCGTTTTATGTCGATTATGCGACTGCAGTAAAAAACAGTCGATTATTATCGGGAGGAAACAATGGATCTCCGTATACAAAAAACAAAGAAAAGTATTATAAACTCATTTTTGACCCTGCGCTCAAAAAAGCCCCTTGAACGTATAACCGTCAAGGAACTGTCGAATGCCGCTCAGATAAATAAAGCAACATTTTATCTGCACTATAAGGACATATACGATCTGTCCGAAGCTCTTGAAAACGAGCTGTTTGAAAATGTTTTCAACAGCATAGAACACCCCGACGCAGTCGTGTCCGACCCAAGAACGTTCGCTAAGGAACTGATCGAGGGATTTACCGCAAATCAAACGCTTATTGATATCATATTTTCAAACGAACGGCGCAGTATTCTTGTAGACAGAATAGAAAAAGAGCTTAAAAAATTTTTATTTGAAAAGCACCCGGAATACGAGAACGTGGCTGAAATAAACATACTGCTGACATATTCAATCAAAGGGGGATATTATGCCTTTGCGGAAAATATCAAATACGATACGGACAAGCTTGTGTCTGCAATAGGCGATACCACGGAATATATAACCAAACGCATTGCTATGATAAGCGGTGAATAATCCAAATAAAAGCGCACCGCCTTAAAGGCTGACAGCGGTAAAGAAGTATTTTAGAAAGGTTGCGTATCTCTACGCAGCCTTTCCCTTTTTGCCATACTCCCTGCGGTCAGCGATAGCCGTGGAAACTGCAATATTGAACCGATAGTAAATGTCGATCTGCTGTACTCTGTGTCCGCTTGATTTGTCGGGGGCGTGAACCACGATTTTTTCAATCATTTCATGCATAATTTCGGGAGTAAGTTCCGTAATCTCGGTGTACTTCCGAACAATTTCCAAGAATTGAGATGTATCAGCCGACTTCTGTTCCTTGACCTCAATAACTGCCGACAACTCGGAAACCTTAACTTTCAAATCAGCCTGTTCCGTTTCGTAGCCTTTTGACATCATATCGAACCGTTCATCGGAAATCTTCCCCGAAACATTGTCCTCGTAAAGTCTTGTGAACAGTTTATCCAGTTCTGTAACACGCTTTTCGTACTGCTTAACAGTCTTCCGTGCCTTTTTAAGTTCATTTTCCTGCGATTGAACGGAATTTTCCATAGCCGCGCGAATAAATTCGTCCTCGTTATTATGTACGGTTTCCAAAAGCTTGTTAAGTTCGTCAATCACAATAGTTCTCAAAACCTCTGTCCGAATAAAGTGCGCCGAGCATTCGTCCTTGTCCTTAGTATAGCTGCTGCACTTCAAATGCTCCTGCTTGCCCGTAAGACTTGCGGAGCGGCAAAGATACATTTTAGAACCGCAATCTGCACAATAAACCATTCCCGAAAATGGATTGACCTCGCCGCACTTCTGAATTTTACGCTTGTTTTTCCGAAGCTCCTGCACCAATTCAAAGTCGTGTTGGGAAATAATCGGCTCGTGAGTATTTTCAAAGACGATCCAATCTTCCTTTGCGTGATTTATACGTTTCTTGCATTTGTAGGACTTTATTTGCGACTTAAAATTTACCGTATGTCCCACATACTCCATGCTTTCAAGAATTCTTGCGACAGTATTTTCGCACCAACGATAAGGCTTTTTGTACGTGTGTGGAGTACTTTGTCCCTTACTCTGAAAATATGCAGTCGGAATTAAAATCTGTTGCTCACTAAGCTTTCGGGCAATCTGCGACGGACCGTAACCCTCAATGCACATTTGGAAAATCCTGCGTACCACTTGCGCCGCCTCGTCGTCCACCACCCAAACGTCCTTGTCATGCTCCGATTTTTTGTACCCATACGGAGGACGTGTCGCAAGAGGCTTGCCCGAATTTCCTTTAGCCTTGAAAACTTCGCGTATCTTCTTTGAACAGTCCCGGGCGTAAAAATCATTAAAAACGTTACGGAAAATCATCATTTCGTTTTCGCTTCTAAACGTGTCCACACCGTCGTTTACGGCTATGTACCGCACATCATAATCGGGAAAAATTATCTCGATATATTCGCCGGTTTTGAGATAATCACGTCCGAGTCGGGACAAGTCCTTCGTGATTACGGTACTGACCTTACCAGCTTCGATATCGGATATCATAGCCTTGAAGCCGTCGCGTTCAAAAGTCGTTCCGCTCACGCCGTCATCAACGTAAAATTGAGGGTTAGGAAATCCATTATCTTGTGTGTACCTAAGCAACATGGATTTTTGATTCGTTATGGAGTTACTCTCCTCAAGCCCGTCGTCCTGCGAAAGACGGCAGTACAGTGCTGTAATTTTGTCTTTTAACATATAATCCTCACTTTCCGACAAATACAGCGGATTATGTGTTAATTATATCACATTTTTACATAAATTCAATGTGGTAAATCAATAAATTTTACTTGACTTTTTTGACATAATCCGCCGAATTGCCGATTATATCAAATTTATGATGCCTTTTGAGCCTCCTTTTTAATCAGTCGGGCGAGAATTTCTTTGAGATTTTCGCCCCCGAAATTGAATTTTGTAACTACTTTGTAGACCGTGTTTCCGATTTTGTGCTCGGAGGTTACCGCATTTTCTACGGTGGGATTTGTAAATACATTGTTCCTCAATTAAACTCCTTTCTGTCAGCTGCGTGGTGTAAACTTGAATTTTCTGTATCAATCCTCCCTCAATTTTAAAATCTACTATAAGGCATATTATGTGTTGTAAATATAATTATATTCATTATAATGAATTTTGTCAAGCCTTTGGAAACAAGTTTACAGACAATTAATATTTGCTCTCTAAAACAGTTTTGTGGTATAGAAACACTATGAAATAGTTCTAACACACTATGACTATTTCTGCGGAAATAGTCTGTGTGGCAGGAGTTCCCCCTGCACTCCTTAACACAATTATGTTCATTACAGTGAATATAATAAAAATCCTACCGTACTTCACGATAGGATTTAACACATATTCAAAAAGCGGTCTTAGGTGCAACCTAAAAATGGTAATGGCATATGCACTTTACCAAATGAAAGTGTACGTATACTTTCTATGGCTTGCGAACCTATGAAAACCATTTTAACTTATCGACGAAGCCGCACGACTTACTTGGGCTTTGCCCTAAGTAAACGCCATAGTACTTATGACATTGCCCATTTAGGTCAATATCATAAGTACAGGCGGCAGGGGAACGCCCCTGCACCCCCTTTTTCAGGCATATTCCGAATTACATCAAAGAATAAATACCAAATTGTGTGATACAAAGCTTACGCAATTTCGAATCTGACTTGTCTGATTAAAAAACATTCATTTTTAAACTTAAATTAAATCCATAACATCGCCTATAATAATATGAATATATTGCGATTTATAAAAGAATTTTATGTATATCAAGTTGTAGCTTCAAGTACTGTATGTAAACGTAACAAATTGTTTTTCTTTAAGAAATTGATAAATCCACTAATTATTTCATTTGTACGGTTTTCAATATCTGCTTCTGTAAAATCTGAATTGTTATTGGCAAGGAAAATAAGTTCCTTAATTTTCGTTCCATCCTTCTTTTGATTTCTGCTGTTTGTAAAGCCTATATAGTATTTTTTCTTGTCGTTGAATTTATAATCCGAAGCTCTGATATTTATTTTCTTTTCTAATAAAGATTTATTACCGAGTGCTTCGAGATTTTTTACATTAATTAATGTTTTTTCATTAGTTTGGCGATTACGAGAAAATATATGTTCAATTTCAAACGTGGTCTCTAATGACAATGCAACTTGTTCATTGTTGTTTAAAGCCCACCACGCCAGCATAGATTTAGTTATTGGACGAGAATTGTTAAAGCTGTAATTTTTCAACATATTTTCCACTTGAACAGGATCAAATTTGAAATCTGCAAATTCAATGGGATTTCCGTTTACGATATTAAGCATTTCCGCAAAAACAGGAGTCCTTAGCGCATTGACACCGGGATTTGTAATAGCGTATGCCCAAATAAATGCTGTGATTTTATCAAGGAAATTGTAAAAATCATCATCATCGAGAATTCCATTTTCATCTTTGTTGTGCATAAAATAAACTGAGACAAAATATGTCCACATTCCGTTTGGAGCATAATTCAAAACAAATAATCTGCGTAACACACGTTCGCTGAATTTATCGGTATTTTGGTCAATGACATCATTCCAAAAGTTGGCTAAAATAATCAGATTATCAAACACGCCGTCCTTTTTCAAAAGAGCATATGAATTTTTTTCGTAAAACTTACGAAGAGCTTCTGTCGTCGATGTTTTTATACCCATTTTTGACCGTTCGTAATACATATATCTTGTAAATAGTTCATCCATGGGCGTTCCGGATGTAGGATGAAAAATTTTTTCACATAATTCTTCTAATTCTTTCCACTTAGTAATGAAAATGTTTTTTTCATTTTTTGAAGCAAAATGCTTATAAAACTGCGCCTTAAAAATATCAGAATCCGATAGTGGCTTTCCTCTGTCATTCAATGTTGAAAAAATACGCAATGCGGTATCTTGTGATTCGGCTTCAATGGGCAGCAAAATGCAGTTATTTAATATTCTTACTGGCAGATATGAAAAAAATTGAGGATATTTGTCAATAAATTCAGCTATTTTCTTTTCAAAGAAAATATAATTTACGGCATAGTTACTTTTAAAATCATTGCTGGCTACACCTGTTTTTAATATAACTAAAAACTCGTCTTTGTCGTTATCAGTAGCAACTTCTGAATTTATTTTTAATTCATTCATATTGGGTTCTTCAAATTCGTTTGTTTTCCATATACATTTTTCAATCATCTTTTTTGTTGAAATGGAATTTGCATCTTTTGCGCTTCCATACTTAGCATAAAAAGCTCTAAGCAAAAGCATAAGCGTGGTCAATCTTTGTTGTCCATCAATTATTTCTTGTTTTCCGTTGTCATTTTTAAATGTTACTATAGGACCCAAAAAATATTCCTCATCGCTGTTAAAATTATCACAATCATCATCAGGAAACGCGAAAGAAAAAATATCATCCCATAGTGTTTGACATTCTGTTTCTTGCCAAGCATAGGGTCGCTGATAATCCGGAATAAGGAAATCTGATTTTTTATCCTCAAATAATTGTTTAATTGTTTTCTGGTCAACATTAAGTTTAGACATATGCTTTCCTCCTAAAATAGTTTTATATGACTATTTTATAGTCTTTTATAAATTTATTATATCACATACTGTCATATTTTGCAAGTGTATACAATAATTTCCTATATTTTGTTGCTATAGCACAACATAAATATAAAAATTAATATTAAAGTAACGAAAAATGCAAATTTACGCTGTCTTAAATAAAAAACTATTGTAATATGTCGAAATATGTGCTATAATTTATTTTAAACTAATGAGTATGAAAAATAATTATTATAGTACAATGCAGCGCTTATTTATTCATTTATACTTAATTCCGTTATAAAAATAGGAGGAAAAAATATGCCGTTTACAATCGTCCGACAGGACATAACAAAAATGCAGGTTGACGCAATTGTCAACGCTGCCAACACTGCGCTGCGTATGGGAGGCGGCGTCTGCGGAGCTATATTCAAAGCGGCGGGTTATGCTGAACTACAGGAAGCTTGCTATAAGGTTTCTCCCATAAAAACGGGTGAAGCGGCTATTACGCCCGGGTTTAGACTTCCTGCGAAATATGTTATTCATGCCGCAGGTCCGGTGTACAGCCATTGGAATGCGGAGCAAAATGAACAGCTGCTCCGTTCCGCTTATACAGAGTCCCTAAAGCTTGCATTGGAGAACGGGTGCGGCAGCATCGCTTTCCCGCTTATTTCAAGCGGGATTTATGGCTACCCAAAAGAAGAAGCGCTGCGGGTCGCTGTTACTGCCATAAAAGATTTTCTTGCCGAGCATGATATGGACGTTTACTTAGTGATTTTTGACCGAGCTTCCTTTTCTGTTAGTGAAAAACTGCTTGGAGCTGTGGAAAGCTACATAGACGAGAATTATGTAGATACCCATTTTGTCAGCCGTCAGGAAATGCCCAATGCAAAATATGAGGAAATATATACACAGTTCATTGCCAAAAATGAGCCTATGGCGGCTTCCAAAGTGCTGGAGGATTTTATTGACGATTTAGACGAACCTTTCAACACAACGTTGTTGCGACTGATAGACGCCAGGGGCAAGACCGATTCGGAGGTCTATAAACGTGCCAATATTGACCGAAAACTGTTCTCGAAAATCCGCACTGGCAAAGGCTATATGCCGAGCAAGCGGACGATTTTAGCTCTTGCGGTTTCCTTGGAGCTGACTTTGGAGGAAACCGACGACCTGTTGGGGAGGGCAGGATATGCGCTGTCTCACAGTCAGAAGTTTGATGTTATTGTAGAATTTTTTATCGTCAGCGGCAAGTATGACATTTTTGAAATAAACGAAGTCCTGTTCAAGTACGACCAGCCGCTTTTAGGCGCGGGGTAAAAAAGTTGTCGCTTTCAAAGCGACCAAATATAAGTCCTCCTGCTGTATGATATAAGTACAATAAAAAACAGGAGGGCATTTTATATGAAAAAGAATTTAACCGAACTTGTATTCATACTCGACAAAAGCGGGTCTATGGGAGGTCTTGAAAAGGACACTATCGGCGGCTACAATTCCATGCTGGAGAAGCAGAAAGCGTTGGACGGCGAATGCGTGATTACCACAGTGCTGTTTGACAATTATTATGAACTGCTTCACGACAGAATTGATATACGCGCGGTCAAACATATCACCGAGGAAGAGTACTTTGTTGGCGGCTCTACGGCGTTGTTGGACGCAATCGGAAAGACTATTCACAAGATAGGTATGGTACAAAAAAACACCGCTGAGGAGTACCGAGCGGCAAAGGTGATGTTCATAATTATTACAGACGGCGAAGAAAACGCAAGCAGACAGTATTCTGCCGAGAAGGTCAAGGAAATGATAAAGCGGCAAAAGGAAAAATTCGGTTGGGAATTTATCTTCCTTGGGGCAAATATTGACGCTGTAGAAACTGCGGGACGTTTCGGTATTGACGCTGACCGTGCGGTAGATTATATTCCGGACAGCGAGGGTACTGAACTCAATTTTTGCGTGATGAGCGAGACCGTATCCGCGTTCCGTCAGAACGGCACTGTTTCGTCTGCTTGTCTGGACAAAATCAGAACAGATATGCGGAAAAGAGGCGGACACAGATGATTGTGAGCAATTGTTTGGCTTGTCTATTAGCGGTAAATTATAACGTTAATCGTCCGAATTTCAAAGAAATATAATAAAAAGCAGGCTTTTGTCAATGACATAAGCCTGCTTTTGTAATCCGCTGTATTTACCCTTTAACGATATTTTGAAAAACTTCTACATCGCTATCAGCCTAAAACGGTACGCTTTTGATTTTTAATTCCCGATATTATTCGTGCCCCGCAAGCTCTCTGTAAAGTCCCATGTACAGTTCTGCGGAAACCGCCCAGCTGTAGTCGTTCTTCATAGCGGCAATCATGAGATTTTTCCACTCGGACTTGTTGTCGTAGTACTCCTTTGCACGGCGTACAGCGTCAAACATATCGTGAGCGTTATAGGTCTTGAAGGTAAAGCCGTTGCCGTTTTCGCCTCCCGCGTCGCGGATACTGTCGCGCAGACCGCCTGTTTCACGGACGATAGGAATAGTACCGTAACGAAGCGATATCATTTGAGCAAGTCCGCAGGGCTCGCTCTGGGACGGCATAAGGAACATATCCGCCGACGAGTAGATACGTCTTGCCAGATCGGGTATGAAGCCGATAGTGGCGCTTACCTTGTCGGGGTGCCTCCAAGCCATTTCCTTGAAGAAGTCCTCGTATATCTTCTCGCCAGAACCCAGTATCGCAAATTTGCAGCCCATGTTTACCATGTCCTCAAAGACATACTTGATAAGGTCTATACCCTTGTGGGAAACAAATCTTGTAATGATACCGATAACAGGCTCGTCGCCCTCCTGAAGGTGAAGCTCGTTCAGCAGAGCCTTTTTGCACTCCGCCTTGCCCTTGAGATTCTTTACGGAGAAATTCTTTGTCAGCAGCGGATCCTTTTCCGGATTGAAAGTGTCAACGTCGATACCGTTAAGGAAGCCGCAGAGCTTATACTGCTTGTTAACGAGTGCTCTGTCCAGACCGTGGGAGTACCATGGGTCGAGGATTTCCCATGCGTAGCTGGGGGATACTGTTGTGATCTTATCGGCGCATTCAAACGCGCCTTTCATCAGGTTCACGCAGCCGTCGTATTCCAGCAGCTTTGTGTGATACATAGGTATGCCCAATACCTCGTTGAGTACTTCCATGCCGTATTTGCCCTGATACTGGATATTATGGATAGTGAATACGGTTTTGATGTTGTCGTAACCGTACTGATATTTATAGAACACGTTATAGTAAACGGGAACAAGCGCAGTCTGCCAGTCGTTGCAGTTGATTACCTCGGGCTTCCAGCCGATGTGCTTGAGCATTTCCATTATAGCACGGGACAGGAACACAAAGCGCTCACAGTCATCATAAAAGCCGTAGAGACCGTCTCTGCCGAAGTAGTATTCGTTGTCCAGCAGATAGTATATAACACCGTTCACCTCGCCCTTGAACACGCCGCAGTACTGTCTGCGCCAGCCCACGTCAACGGTAAAGTTGGTGATAAATTCGAGGGACGAACGAAGCTCCGGCTTAACGTTTTTGTACAGGGGAAGAACCACGCGGCAGTCCTGTCCGGCATTATTGAGAGCGCGGGGAAGAGAACCCGCAACGTCGGCAAGTCCGCCCGAAGCGGCATAAGGAACAGCTTCCGACGCCGCATATAAAATATTGATCATAGCTTAACAAGTCCTTTCCTATTAGATGCAAGAGGGTTTAGAGGCAGGAAGCAAGGATCAGATAACCGCTCCCTTGCCAAGGAACAGCGGGTAGTTCTGAGAGCCGGTGAGCATTCTCATATCGCTGATCTTAACGTTTTTATCGGTAATAACGTTGTTGATATCGCATTTTGCTCCGATTGCAGTATCCTGCATAAGGATTGAATTCTTGACTGCCGCACCCTTGCCTACCTTTACTCCGCGGAAGAGCACGCAGTTTTCAACAGTACCCTCGATAATACAGCCGTCTCCGATAAGGGAATTTTTAACGCTTGCTCCGATACCGAATTTTGTGGGCGGGTTGTCGCGTACCTTTGTGTAAACGGGTCTGTTTTCGGGGAACAGCTTGGAGCGGTTATCGCTGTTAAGCAGAGACATATTCGCCTTGTAGAAAGTCTCCATGGAAGTGATCTTGCAGAAGAAACCATCGTGACGGTACGCCATGATCTTGTACTCGTGAGTCCTGCCCTGGAGTATAGCCTGCTCAAAGCTGTACAGGCTCTTTGAAGCCGCTTCAAGAACAATATTTTTAAGAAATTCCTTTGAAAGCACGAACATATTCAGGGAGATATTGCAGGCTCCGCTGATATGGGGATTGAGCAGTACGTCCACAACCCTGTCGTCGTCGTTTATGCTGAACACCGTGGCGTTCTGAGCCTGCTCGGAGGTGATAACATCCTTTGCGTAGACAGCAGTAATGTCCGCACCGTTTTCGATGTGGTAGTCAACCACCTTTGAGAAGTCGATGCTTGTTACCGCGTCGCAGTCGGACAGCACCACATAGTCGGCATTGGAGGTCTTGATGAAGTTCCATACTCCGTAGAGAGCCTCCAGTCTGCCGCGGTACATACCGCTCTGAACGTGGCTGAAAGGCGGAAGAAGGTGGAGACCGCCTATCTTTCTTGCCAGATCCCATTCCCTGCCGCTTCCCAGGTGGTCAAGCAGTGACTGGTAGTTGGACTTTGTGATAACGCCCACCTCGTCGATACCGCTGTTCACCATATTGGAGAGCGGGAAATCAATCAAACGGTAGCGTCCGCCGAAAAGCACCGAACCCATAGTTCTTTCCTTGGTCAGGTCTGGGATCGTGCTGTCGTGCATATTTGAGAAAATCAAACCTAAAACACTTCTGTTGCTGCTCATAATTATTTTCCATGCTCCCGAAAGAGAGCATAACTCCTTTCACCTAATGTTTAAAATGGTTTTGTTCGTGGAAAATACGCGCCCTGTGTCAGATGTTTTCCGAAATTATCTGCTTGGGAAGAACCTTTGCGTCTGCGGAAATGGTGATGTTGTGTCCCACTACGGCAATGCCCCAGTCGTCGCGGTTCTCTATGGTTTCGGGTCTTGCGCCTATTTGGGCTCCCGCTTCGACAACGCAGTTCTCGCCGACGATAGCGTATTCAACGATAGCTCCCGACTTGATAACGGAGCCGGGCATGATAATGGAGTCGGTAACTGTGGCTCCCGCCTCGACGGTAACGCCCTCGAACAAAATAGAGAAGTCAACCGTTCCGTTAACGGAGCAGCCGTCCGTAACCATGGAGTTCTCAATAACAGCGTCTGCACCGATATACTGGGGAGGCATGATCGGGTTTCTGGAGTACATCTTCCAGTCGGGATCGTAAAGGTCTATGGGGATATTGGGGTTCAGGAGATCCATATTTGCTTCCCAGAGGGAATCGAGGGTACCAACGTCTCTCCAATATCCTTCAAACGGATAAGCAACCATTTTTTCACCGGCATTGAGCATATTCGGAATGATCGCCTTACCGAAGTCCTTGTCTTCGTTGGGGTTGTTTTCGTTTTCGATAAGATACTGCTTCAGCTTGCTCCATGTGAAGATGTAAATACCCATTGAAGCCAGCGTGGACTTGGGGTGCTTCGGCTTTTCCTCGAACTCGGTGATAATATCGTCCTCGTTGGCGGTCATGATTCCGAGACGGGTAGCTTCCTCAAGCGTAACTGTCTGAACTGCAATGGTAGCGTCCGCTCCCTTTTTCTTGTGAAATTCAAGCATTTTGTTGTAGTCCATCTTGTAGATGTGGTCGCCCGAAAGAATGATAACATATTCGGGAGCGTAGCGTTCAACAAAAGCGATATTCTGATAGATAGCGTTTGCGGTACCCTTATACCATTCCGCGCCCAGAGCGGTCTGGTAAGGAGGCAGACAGTGTGCTCCGCCGTACTGCTTGTCAAGGTCCCACGGCTGACCGTTGCCGATATAGTCGTTGAGTACCAGGGGCTGGTACTGGGTAAGTACGCCTACGGTGTCAATACCCGAATTTACACAGTTTGAAAGCGGAAAGTCGATAATGCGGTATTTTCCTCCATAGGGAACCGCAGGCTTTGCCATATCGTGGGTAAGAGCGTACAGACGGCTTCCCTGACCGCCGGCAAGCAGCATCGCAACGCATTCTTTCTTAGTTGTATACATTAGTTATATCCTCCTCATGTTTCATGTTGGGATTATTTTTTGCTTTTGGGAGCTGTTTTTCCCGATTTTCCTGCCTTGCCCGCCGGCTTTTTTGCCGCAGGCTTGGAAGCCTTGGCTGCTGTTTGGGTCTTCGCCTCCTTTACGGTTGATTTTGTTTTATCGGCAGACGCATTTGCGTCCGTTTTAGCCTTTTCGGTACGTTTTTTCTTTGGCGTAACTGTGAAATACATCACGCTCATTGCGGGTATATCCATAACTATAGACTGCTCGTAGCCGTGCATAGCATAGTCCTCGGTTTTAAGCTTTCCGTTTTGGACAAGCCCGGTTCCGCCATATTTCACATCGTCGCTGGAAAAAGCCTGCTCGTACACGCCCTCATATGGAACGCCTATGCGGTAGCCGTCCCGCGCGACGGGAACGAAGTTGCAGACAGCTACTATCTCCTTGCCGTTTCTGTCTATGCGCCTGAACGAGATAACGCTCTGCATATAGTCGTCGTGGCATATCCAGGAGAAGCCCTCCCATGACTCGTCGTTTTCCCACAGCGGAGACGCGCTGAGATAGAACTTGTTAAGGTCTCTGTTGAAATCCTGTATCTTTTTATGGCTGTCATAGTCAAGCAGCAGCCAATCCAGACCCTGCTTGAAGTTCCACTCGATCACCTGAGCGAACTCGCTTCCCATGAAGTTCAGCTTTTTGCCGGGGTGCGCGAACATATATCCGAGGAAAGCGCGCAGGGAAGCAAATTTTTCCTCCATGCTCCTGCCGCTCATCTTGTTGAACAGCGAAGCCTTTCCGTGCACCACCTCGTCGTGGGAAATGGGAAGAATATAGTTTTCGCTGAAGCTGTAGAAGAACGAGAACGTAAGCTTTCCGTGGTTGTTTGCACGGAAGATCGGATCCATTTTCATGTAGTCCATCATGTCGTTCATCCAGCCCATGTTCCACTTGAAGTTGAAGCCCAGACCGCCAACGTCCGCGGGCTTTGTTACCAGAGGCCATGCAGTTGACTCCTCCGCGATCATAAGTATATTTCCGCACCTGCCGAAAACGGCCGTGTTAAGCTTTCTCAGAAATTCTATAGCCTCATAGTTCTCGTTGCCGCCGTCCTTATTGGGACGCCATTCTCTGCGGTCGTAGTCAAGATACAGCATTGAAGCCACCGCGTCAACGCGAAGACCGTCTATATGAAATTTTTCCAGCCAGTAAACGGCGTTGGAAATAAGGAAGGACTGTACTTCGGGCTTGCCGAAATCAAACACTCTCGTACCCCATGAAGCGTGCTCTTTTTTGAGGGGATCGCTGTATTCGTAGCAGCAGTCTCCGTCGAACTCGAAAAGCCCCGCAGCATCCTTGGGGAAGTGAGCGGGCACCCAGTCAAGGATAACTCCGATCCCCGCCTGGTGGAACATATCCACCATCTTCATCATGTCTTCGGGTGTTCCGTAGCGCGACGTGGGCGCAAAGTAACCGATTATCTGATAGCCCCAGGAACCGTCAAAGGGGTACTCCGCCAAAGGCATAAGTTCAAGGTGAGTGTACCCCATATCCTGAAGATAGGGTATCATCTCCTCGGCAAATTTAACATAGCTGAACGGTTTGCCGTTTTCGTAAGTTCTCCACGAGCCCAGATGAGCCTCGTAAATGTTCATGGGACTGCGGTAGATATTCTTGGAATCTCTTTCCTTAAACCACTTTTCGTCCTCCCATTTATAGCTGTCGATATCAAAATATTTGGTGGCCGTGTTCGGGCGGGTCTCCATGTGCGCACCGAACGGATCAGCTTTCATCACAACGCTTCTGTGGGCGGTCTCAACGCTGTATTTATAGGCAAAATACTGTTCCACATCCGGCAGGAATATTTCCCACACCGTAGGGTCTGCGAGCTGTTCCATGGGATTTTTACTGCGGTCCCAGCTGTTGAAATCGCCGACAATTGAAACGGATTTTGCGTGGGGAGCCCATACTCTGAAGAACACCCCGTCCTTTCCGTCCTTTTTGCCCTTGTGCGCGCCGAAGAAATCAAACGCGGTATAGTTGGTACCTTCATGAAAGACGTGGAGGGGAAACTCATAGCCCTCCGCAAATGCTTTGCCGTTTTTTGCCATATTAAAAGCTCCTTCAACAAGGGGCAAAACTCCGCAGCCCCGTAATTTAACAAACGCCCCGGGCGTCAGCCCCGTTTTGTCCGTTCGGAAGACAATATTCCGCGCCGAAAAACCGGGATACGTCCTGTCGTTTCCAGTACGGCGGACATTATGCCACGGTCATGATTCTTTATGTTTATATTTTAACAGATTATGTATCAAAAAGCAAGCCTTTTAGTAAATTTTTATAACATTGATGTAAAAATTATACTAAATTGGTGCAAATTGCACATAATTTTTGCAAGCGACAAGGATAAAAAAGCCATTTTTTGTATTAGATTGTAATTTATGGGATAAAATTACATTAAAAATGTGAAAAACCAACAACATAATTAAAAATTTTACAGGTCAGATTTTGTGGATTTTAACAACATACACGGTCTTATCGTCCTGTCTGGATGGGTCGTCCTCTTTTCCCTTTTCTGCCTCGGCGACTATTCTTTCGGCACAGTCCTGAGCGGTGACTCCAAGACTCAGCATAAGCTCCCGCAACCTCGGAAAGCACTCCTCGCATATGCCGTCGGTTATCATCACCACCTCGTCTCCGTCCGACAGCAGCGCCGTACGCTTGTCTATCTCGCAGCTTCCCACAATACCCAGGGGGGTAGTGCGGCTTTCAACGGTCTTGACCGTACCGTGGGTCTTGATAAAGGTCTGCGCCGCCCCAAGCTTGACAAGCTCGGCTTTTCCGGTGAAAAGATTTATTTTAAGAAAATCCACAGTTGCAAAAATCTCTTCCGGGGACTTTGTTATCAGCAGTCCGTTCAGCATTCTGACCGCCGCGTCAGAGCCAAGTCCGGCACGTATCATTCTCGTCATTACGGATACCGTCATACGGCTTTCCACAGCCGCCCTCATACCGCTGCCCATACCGTCCGAAAGCAGCACGCACAGATTTCCCGAACCGTCGCGGAAGACCGCGTCCGAATCGCCGCTGATCTTTTCCCTGCCGCTTACTCCCGCCCTGCCTATTTCCGCCTCATAAACCGTTGTCTCGTGGAAGCTCAGGTGCGTTATTCCATCCAGCGTAACGGATAAGGGCTTGTCAAGCTCTCTGTCGGAAACCTCGCAGAAACGCTCCGCTACGGTCTCCGGCTTTTCGGAAAGCCGTCCGCTGTAAAAGCATTCGGCGTACAGCCTGCCTCCGCTGTCAAAAAGAGCCGCAGCCGAGGGCTTCTTCGCGCCGTATTCTTTAAGTACCGCGCAGAACCTCTCCGAAAGGTTTTCATCGCAGGAAAGGAAAGTTTCCGAACCTGAGCTCAGATATCTCAGCATATCCTCTGTCTCGGAAAGCTGCTCGAGAGTAAGCTCCCTCATACTGCCGTTCAGATCGCCCGACCGCTTTTCCATTCGGGTCAGCCTGTACATTTCGTTGAAAGCCTCGGTAAGCGCAGACCGCCGCGGACAGTGATCCAAAGTATCGGGAAGCTCCCTTTCGGTGATAAAGCCTTTTTTCCTAAGCACAGCCTCCGCAGAACGGAAAAAAGCTTCCGTGCGGTGTTCCGGACTGTCTCCGCAGAACGCGCCGTTCCTGCACGCGGCGCATACTTTTCCGCACACCGATGCTGAAATATCATTTTCAAAGTCTCCTCTTTCAAGCACCTCGGCAGCCTTTGAAAAGCTTTCCCGAACGTCCGCAACAGCCGCCGCGGCGAATTTAAGTTTGTCCGAAGACTGAACAGCGGCAGCGGAAACAGGCGCGGAAGTCCTGCCGAAAGGCTTGCTGTAGAGCTTTTCCGGTACAACGTAAAATGCAGCCGCAGCTACGGTCGCGTCAGCTATGAGCTTTGCCGAATCGGAGGGCATACCGTATATCAGAGAGCCTGCAAAAACAGTTCCCAAAAACGCAGCCGCAGAGTAAAGCTTGCTTTTTCCGGAAACATATCCAGCCGCAGTTCCGGCGCAGACAGCTATCGCCGCCGTGGAAGTCATGGAGGGAGTTATCGTCCCGAACGCAAAAGCAGACAACGCCCCGACCGCCGCGCCTCCCGCAAAACCGTACCTGAACGCGGCAGCTAGAATTGCAAACGCGCCAGCGATCCTGCCCGCGTTAAAAGCTCCGAAGCCTATCCCTCCCAGCATACATACCGCAAGAACGTAAACCGCCGCAAGAGCGATCTTTGTTTCCGAGGCAAATACCGAACCATCCTCAGCCGCCCTAAGAAGCTTTGAAAAAAAGTACGCCGCCGCACCGCATACTGCTCCCCGAAAAATTATCGCCAGTATCAGTGCCGCCGTGATCTTGTACGCCATAGACGCGGCAAGTCCGCATATTATGTACCCTGCCGCGGCAAGCCCCGCCGAAGCCGCGTAACCGATTTTCCTGCCGAAAACCGAGGACAGCGTTGCTCTGGCAAAAATCACCGCCGGCATAGCTATCATCTCGGTCACATGCGCGGAAAAAGTACCGCTTACGAAAAACGAAGCCATAGCACCTATAAAAGCCGCAAAGCCGCTGAACGTCGGAACAGCCGCCGTTATTGCGGTACAGAGGGGCGCTCCGTTTCCTCCGAGTCTTGTCCCTGCGGCGAGAAATCCGAAAAATGCCGATAAAAAAAGCGCGGCAACAGGATTTACTGCCGCTTTTGAAATGCGCTCCGGTTCTTCGGAAACAGGTATTTTTTTCTCTTTTAACTTCATTTGCCGTCACATTCCTTCCGATTTTTGGAATAATTGTACCACAGACAAACAAATATATTCTGTCATATTTAGGTGCAAAATTACGGTTGAACCAGTAAGAAAAATGTGCTATAATCTTATCCTAAAAGGAGGGACGGTTTTGGAGCTCGGCTACTTAAAAATAAAAACCGGCAGCGGATATCTTTACGGAGGCGACCAAAAGCTTTTCGGCAAGGCCGTTTCGTCAAGCGGCTGCGGAATGATCGCCGCCTGCGACGTCCTGCTTTGGCTTTCGGGAAAAGCCTGTGGAGAGATACCATTTCCTGAGTATGCGGCCTTTGCGGAAAAGCTTCGGGACGAAACTTTCTATAAGGGCAGGAGGAATTTTCTCGGTATATTCCCCCGCAGGCTCGCAAAGATACTCACCGAAAAAAGCGGAAGAAAATTTTCGTATATTCCCGCGCGGAAACTTCACCAAAAAAAGCTTGAAGAAATTATTTTCCGTTCGCTGAACAGCGGCGCGCCCGTTATCGTCCGCGTGGGATTTTCCTTTAAGGGACTGCCTTATAAAATAAAGCACCCCGCTTCGGGAAAAGTCCGCACTGGTAAAATAAGCTGGCACTACATTACCGTAACGGGTATTTCCAAAAGCGGGGTACTTACTTTTTCTTCATGGGGAGGCAGGGGTACTGCCGACTGCCGCGCGCTCAGCAAGAGCTTCGGCTTTACGGGCGGAATTATCGCGGCGGGCTATTTGTCCTGAAATACGTTTGTGTAAATGATGTTTTTCTTTGGTACGATTCCTTTACGCGAGAACAGCTCCGACACGGTAACAAACTCGTACCCGTCTGCTTTCATTGCGGGAATTATCCTGTCTATGGCTTCAACGGTGCGGAAATTTCCCTCCATGTCATGGAGCAGTATTACCGAGCCGTCGCTGACCTGCTCCGTTATGCGGCGGAAACGCTCGTCTGCGGATATTTCTTCGTTCCAGTCGTCAGCGCCAATGCCGCAGATAAAGGTCAGGTCTATTGTATCGAACATCTGCTGACCGCAGGCTATGTAAGGCGGACGGAAAAATTCGGGACGTCTGCCAGCAGCTTTTTCGATCGCACCGGAGGTAAAGCTTATTTCAGCCGAAATTTCCCCTGCGGACATTTTAGTCATATCCGAATGGGTGCGGGAATGGTTTTCTATCCCGCACCCCATTTTTACAGCGCGGAGCATGACCTCGGAGCTTTCGGGAGTAATGTTGTTTCCGATCACGAAAAAGGTGGCGGTAACATTGTGCTTTTCAAGAACGTCAAGCACCTGCGGAGTGGTGACGGTGTTGGGTCCGTCGTCAAAGGTAAGAGCTGCAAGTTTGGATGAGTTCATAGAGATACTTCCTTTCGCATCTTTATTGTAATATCATTTTATCACAATCTCCCGCGCGGCGTTCTCAGCCGGAATTTTATATCCCGTCCTCGGCGGTAAATTTTACACCGTTTTATTCTCCAAGCTCCTCGGCGTCATCAAGCTCTCCGGAGTCGTCCCATGTCCGTCCGCTTTCAGCTTCCGTATCATTAACGGACGTTACGTTCACGAAAGACACTTCCGCTTCTGTTTCGGAAGCTTCTGCAGCCGCCCCGGTCCCGGTCTCAATCTCGGGTTCTGCCTCGGAGGCTTTTGTTTCGGGTACCTGAGTTTCCGCAGTTACCGAAGCCTTTACATGAGTATTACCGTCCTCGGGGATTATCACTATCGCCTGACGGTACATCTGGTCGTACCGCGTTTCAAACTTGTTTATATTGTAGTCTATGATGCCTTTCATGGGGTCGTTGAGAGTGACAAGATCGGCGCTCATATTGAAGCCCGCCAGTACGAAGCAGTGTTCGTTAAGGTACCAGTCAAGCTGCTCTCCCGTGACGTTGTCATACCATGTTTCGTAGTATTCAGGCTCGATCATTCCGTCGGTAGCCCAGCACAGCACGGGAACGCCCTCTGCAAGATAATCATACAGCACGTCGGGGTGGGAGCCGGAAATATTCTTTACTGTAAAACCTCCGCCGTGGTCGGCTATGTACGAATTGGCAGCCTTTTCGATAGCGGAGGCAAAACAGCCGTAGCCGCGGCTGAACGGGTCTCCGATAAAGTAATCGAAAAAGCTGTCCTTGTAGGTTTTTCCGTCCTCATAGCGGGGATTGCCCCAGCTTTGGGGAAGATAATTTTTGGCAAGATCGGTCTTGTCAGCGTCAAAGCCGCAGTGTCTGAGAAGTATGGTCAGGGCGGTTATTTCGCAGCCGACAGGCAGTTCGGGAAGCTGAAGAACGTTTTCCATGTCTATATAGACGGAATTACTGTCGTACTCCTTACGCACTCTGCTTGTAATAATAGTTCTGCTCACAGAGGCGTCATCAGAATCTGCGGTGTAATCGGCGCCGCCGGGAACGGTCTCCGAATCTGTCTTAACGGCAGCCGAAGACGTGACTTCGGTCTGCGGCTCGGAAACAGTTACAGAAACATCCGCAGGCAGGACTTCGCCGCTGTCCTCCGAAAAGAAGCTTTCGGAGATATCTCCCCCGTCGGGAACGGAACTGCCGTCGCCGTTTATACCTGCAATTATAAATATTACCGCCGCCGCCAAAACAATTACGCACACCGTAATTACAGCAAGCCTTGTAATAAGCTCGTTCATTCAGTTCACCCGATCAGTCGTAAATTGTTATGACGATGTCCGCGTCATCAGGGAAAGGCGTGACAAAGCCTTCGAAAGGATCCTCCATAAACGGAGGTTCGGTCTCGGTCTCGGTAGTCTCGGGCTTGGGAGGATTCTTCGCCACAAAAACGGTAAGCGTTTCTCCCGCCTCAACGTCTATCTTTTCGCCGGGTTCCTTGCTTGTTTTGGCAACGTACCCCTCAAGGGTATCCTCCGTCTCAAGCTCCTGCTCCTCGTACTTTATTCCCAGCTCATTCAGCTTTGCAAAGTAGTCCTTTTTGGACAGGGCAAGATAATCGGGTATCTCGATATATTTAGGTCCGAGGCTTACCTTTACCAATATTTCCGTGCCGTCCTTATAGGTCTCGGTCTTGGGTATGGACTGGTAGAAAATAAGTCCCTTGCCCATCTCGTCGTTGTACTCGTACTCAGGCTTGAATATAAGGCTGCTGTAAGTATCGGACTTGCTCACAAGGTCGTAGCTGCGTCCCGTCAGATCGTTCATAACGTACACAATGCCGTTGTCCGCGGGGGTAGTCGCCGCCGTTGTGGTCTCCACCATTGGCTCGGGAGCTGACATTGTAGTGGTCTCCTCGCTCAGTCCGCCCGTTTCGGAAATCGAAGCAAGGCTGGAATCGGGAGTACCGAAAGGACTGCTGTTGTCGTCAAGCGACAATATCATTATCATAACAAGGAAAAACAATCCCACAAAAAGAATAACAGCCATTATAAGTACGAACAGGCGATGCCTGCTGATAGGCTCGGCAGCCGGTCTTCCGCGCCCGCTTTGGCTGCTTTTGCGTACAGCCGCGCTGCTTTGTCTCGGTATGGAAATGGTCTGAGTGCTTGATGAGGACAGCCTCTTCGAGCCGTATTCGGGCTCCTCGAAAAGCTGCGTAACAAGCTCGGTAATTGTCTGGATACGCATTTCCCCGCTGAGGTTGAGACCGTTCATAATCACCTTTGAAACGTTTGCGGGGATATTGCGGTTAAGCTTTGCGGGCTCGATAAGATTGTCGTTTGAGACCCTGCCTGTTGCTTCTGCGGGAACCACTCCCGTAAGTATGCGGTAAAGCAGAGCGGAGATTCCGTAAACGTCCGTCCATGTACCCTGCCAGTTATTTGAGTTGTACTGCTCGGGAGCGGCGTAGCCGTTATAAAGCTCGGAGGCGAGGTCGGTGTTTGCAGTCCTTGCGTCCGCAATGCAGAAGCCTGTAAGCTTCAACTCGCCTTTTTCGGTAACGATGATATTTTCGGGAGAAATGCCTCTGTGGACAAGTCCCGCGTTGTGAACGAGAGAAAGTGTCGTGAAAATAGGAGGAAACAGCTTTTTGACTTCCTCCCAGGTCAGTTCGCCCGCGTTCATTCTCAGGTACTCGCTCATGGTCATGCCGTCCAGCCAGCTGAACACCACGTATGCGGTATTGTTGTCCCCGAACATATCTACCGCCGCATTTATGTGGTTAAGGGTTCGCATTTTGGAGAGCACCTTGTTAAGCTCCACAAATTCGGACAGGAACGTCTTGTACTGGGGCATACTGTCGGGATTGACCTTTATCACGGACGAGCCCTTTTCGCGAGTACAAAGGGTGTCGGGCATATATTCTTTTATAAGAACTTTGCTTTCGGTTATCTTATCAAACGCGATATAGCACGCGCTTTCGCCGTTATAGGATTTCAGCTTTCCGACAATGTATCTGTCGTTAAGCGTAATTCCGGGTGCAAGATAAGACGGAAGGTGAGGCGCTCCGACGCGGTATCCGCAGTCAGGACATATCTCTGCACCCTCTTCGAGCGGATTCATGCAGCCGTAGCATATATTAAAACGCTCCATAGTCTCTTGCTCCTTTCCATGCGGCGCGGCACGCATACCGGACATATATCCGCCTTAAAATATGCATATCTGCAAAGCCGCCGTATCTGAGTTATCTTCTGAAAGTAATAATAACAGCAAACAAGCCAAAAGTCAATTGTTTTATACAATTTGTAGGTAAATTGTATTCGCTTTGTAATAATTTAACGCGCTTGTATTAACGATATTCCGCAAAATATCTAACCTTGTAATTATATCAAAAAAAAGCGGCAACGTCAAGCAAACCGCGAAAATACGTTAAAATGACCGATTTGCCGAATGAAATATCCAAATTTATGAGCAGTTTTACGGAATATCGGGCGGTTCAGCCTTCCATTACCCGAACAGCGAGGAGACCAGCAGCGTAAACGGTATGGTGACTGCCGAAGCAATTGTCGACACTGCAAATATCTCCGCCGCGTAAACGGAGTTTTTACCGTACCGCGCCGCGAACATTATCGTCATGGTAGCCGTGGGGCAGGCGGTGGAAATAATTATCGTATCCCTGATAACAGGTTCGATATCCATGGGAGCAATTATCAGAGCTGCTAAGAGCGGTGCGGCTATAAGCTTTATAAATCCCGTAAGATATATCCCGGGCTTTTTCAGCGCGGCGAGAATGTCAGAACGGGCAATTGTGATACCCGAAATGAGCATGGCAAGAGGCGTATTCAGCGAGGAAATATAATTCAGCGGCTGCATTATGATATCGGGAAGTCTTATTTGCAGGAAAAACAGAGCAAGTCCCAGAGCGGTAGCTATCACCGTGGGAGCTTTCAGCGCGTTCACCGCCGACTTGAAGTTCGTTTTCTCCGTCATCGCCATGACTCCGTGAGTCCAGGACAGCAGATTGAACACGGCGATGTAGGCGGTCAGATAGAATATTCCGTCCGTGCCGTAAACCGCTTCAATAAGGGGTATACCCATAAACGCACAGTTTGAGTACGCCGCCGCAAAGCGTTCCACAGCACCGTCCGCGCCCCGCCATTTGCCGCACAGCACCGTACCCAGTACAATTGAAACAGCATGGGAAACTACCGACAGCCCGAAGGATATGAGCAGTCCCTTAATAAGCCGAGGCTCAAGGTCTTTTTGGAACGAGGTGAATATAAGTACGGGACACACCACGGTCAGAACAAGTTCCGAAAACTGGTTGCAGCCCCTCCTTGTAAAAATATTTTTTTTGTAAAGAAAAAATCCGAGCAGGATAAGTATAAACATTACAGCTATCTGGTAAAGAACGATTTGTGCGGACTCCATTTTTATGCCTCCTATTCCAATAGATCAATAAACAAGGGCGGCAATACGCCGCCCGAATAACTTAATATTTAGGTTTTCCCGAACCGTCCGTTTTATGTACCGTACTGATTTTTTGCACGTGGTTTAAATCTTGATAAAGTTCCTTATCAGATGATCTTGCTCAGAAAGCTTTTCAGACGTTCGCTTTTAGGATTGTCAAAAAACTCCTTGGGAGCGTTTTCCTCTACGATAAGCCCGTCAGCCATGAACAGGATACGGCTCGCCACTTCCTTTGCGAAAGCCATTTCGTGAGTTACCACGACCATGGTCATGTTCTCCTCCGCAAGCTCCCGCATTACCGACAGAACCTCGCCCACCATTTCGGGGTCAAGAGCGGACGTCGGCTCGTCAAAAAGCATAACGTCAGGCTTCATGCAGAGCGCGCGGACTATGGCTATACGCTGCTTCTGACCTCCCGAAAGCTGGTTTGGGTACGCGTTTGCACGGTCGGCAAGACCTACCCTTTCAAGCAGCTCGGAGGCGTTTTTCTCGGCTTCCTCTCCGGAAAGACCCAGAAGCTTCATGGGAGCGATAGTGAGATTCCTCATTACCGTCATATGGGGGAACAGATTGAACTGCTGGAAAACCATTCCGATCTTCCGCCTGTGCAGATTGATATCGTTCTTTTTATCGGTAATATCCACGCCCTCGAAAAGGATAGTACCCTCCGTAGGCTCTTCAAGCAGATTAAGGCAGCGCAGGAACGTGCTTTTGCCCGAACCCGAGGGACCTACCACAAATACTACCTCTCCGCGGCGTATTTCCGTTGAAACACCGCACAAAGCGTGGTTTTCCATACCGTCGAACTTCTTTTTCAGACCGTCCACGCTTATAAGGACTTCGCTGTCAAGAGACTTAGTGGTCACTGTTCCTCAGCCTCCTTTCAAGCTTTCCCACAAGAAATTCCAGTAATATTACCATGATAAGGTAAATTGCAGCCACCGCGAGCAGCGGCATCATTGCGTCAAAGGTACGGCTTCGGATAATGTCTCCGCCCTTGGTAAGGTCTTCCATAGCTATGTAACCAGAAATGGAGGTCTCCTTTAAAAGCACAATAAACTCGTTTCCAAGCGCGGGCAGGACGTTCTTGAACGCCTGCGGGAGAATTATGTACACCATAGTCCGGGCGTAGCTGAAGCCGAGACTGCGTCCCGCTTCAAGCTGTCCCTTATCTATGGACATTATTCCGCTCCGTACAATTTCGGCGACATATGCCCCGGAGTTTACTCCGAAAGCAATTACCGCCACTATCATTTTGTTTATCGTCACCGAAGCAAAGATGCCGTAATAAATGATAAGAAGCTGCACAACTACAGGCGTGCCGCGGATAACCGTAAGATAAACGCGGCAGATAAAGTTCGCGATCTTCAGCTTGCCCGTTTTGTCGTGGGCAGAGCGGATTATTGCCACGATAAAGCCCAGTACAACGCCCAGTATCAGCGCGAACACTGTTATCAGCACCGTTGTCCGGAGACCGCGGGTGATATAGAGCCAGCGGTCGTCCTTGATAAAATTAAGATAGAAGTCGTGCGCGAAGTCTTTCAGCCAATCCGACATAAGCTTATCCTTTCACGTTCCCGAAGCGATCATTCTGCGGTGATGTACTTGTTTATTATAGAACCGATCTTGCCTGAATCCTTAAGCTTTGCAAGGGAAGCATTCACCTGTTCGAGAAGCTCAGTGTTTTCCTTGGCAATAGCTATTGCATACTCCTCAATGGTGTATTCCTCATCGAGAATGATAAGACCCTCGTTCTGGGATACGAAAACCTTTGCGGGCTCGCGGTCGATGATAACGGCGTCAACCTTGTCCTGAAGCAGGGACTGAACAGCCTCGAAGCCCTTGTTGAAGCGCTCTACCGTAACGTTTTCAATATCCTCCGCATATATATCGCCTGTTGTGCCCAGCTGAACGCCTACCTTTTTTCCTGCGAGGTCGGCGGGAGAGGCAATGGGGGAACCGTCCTTAACGATAACAACCTGAGCTGTCAGGGTGTAGGGGTCGGAAAAGTTAACGTTTTCCAGCCTGTCCTCTCTTACGGTCATTCCCGCGAGAACCACATCTGCTTTGCCGGACTGAACAGCGGCGATAAGGGAGTCGAAAGCCATATCCTCGACAACAAGCTCCATGCCCATGTCGTCGGCGATAGCCTGAGCGATCTCAACGTCGATGCCTACAATCTGGTCGCCCTCGCGGTACTCATAGGGAGGGAACTCCGCATTTGTAGCCATAACGAGAGTGGTTTTCTTTTCCTCTCCGCAGCCTGCAATGGACAGGGTCATAACAGCGGCAAGAACGCCGCAGAAAATTTTGCCTAATTTCATTTTAATCTCTCCTTTAAAATTTACAATAACTTATATTATACATTATATTTTTTGTTTTTTCAAGTACTGCGTAACACTTTTATACAGTTTTGTACAGTTTTAAATTACTGTCAATAATTTGTACGCTTTTGTGAAATATTCATTTGATATGTATATGTGTATATTTTTTCCGAAATCTATATATGGGCGAACAACATTTTTTCTCCGCGTTATAATTATAAAAAAGTTTATATATAGTCGAAATTCGGACCGTTTGAGCCGGAAACCGTTTTTCGGACTTACCGCTTTTGTTTCCCGCGCCAATACCTGTTATTCCTGTCATTCCAAACAATAAAAACGGGAGAGGAGGAGGCATTTTCCCAGCAATGGAAAATGCACGCAAGTATGAAAATACAGCCTGCCGTAGCCGCAAGAATAGCCGAGCTTTGCGAAGAACGCGGCATAACAGTGAACGCTCTTGCGTATATATCAGGAGTGCCGCCCTCAACCATTAAAAATATTATTTACGGTGTAAGCAAAAATCCGGGCGTCGCTACTATTAAAATGCTTTGCGACGGTCTTGAGATATCATTGATAGAATTTTTCACCTCCCATGTTTTTGACGATCTTGAACAGGAGATAGAATAATCCGCTGTGCGCTTTTTAAAGCGCCCGGCGGATTTTTTGTGCGCTCACATTTGTCAATAAAATATGGTAAAAATTAATCGAATTTTGCGGTTTATACCTTTTAACTATATAAAATTTGCATAAAATTAACATTTAACATAATTTTATTGATTAAAATATAAAAATAACATATATTTTTTGAATAGCAGTATACTTTAATGGTGTATCATGATATTGAGGTGGTTTATTTGTATGAGGAGTTCGTAAAAAACAGAATAACTCAGCTCAGGATTCAGAAAGGCGTGTCGGAATATCAAATGGGCTACGATTTAGGTCACAGCAGAGGATATGTCTATAACATTTCATCCGGAAAGTCGCTGCCTCCCATGTCCGAGTTCTTTGCGATATGCGAATATTTCGGAATTACTCCCGCCGAATTCTTTGACGATGAGAATCCAAACCCAGAGCTTGTCCAAAAAGCTTTAAATGAATTGAAAAAGCTTGACGACAGCGATCTGCGGTTTGTTCTGAACCTTATCAGCAGAATGTTAAAATGATGTCCCTTTCCCTGCAACTCATAGTAATATCCGTAAGCTCTTTAATCCCTTTTTTCGATAATTTGTTTTCCGAATTGTCTGTTTTACGGGAAAAATATGAAAATCAGACGATTTTTAAGTTTTTTTATCTTTTACAGGAGAATTTTTTATAGGAAATTTTTGTCAAAAGCTATTGATTTTCAAAGAGTTTTATGGTAAAATATGGTAAGTAAAAATAACAGGAGGTACTTCAGCATGGCAAACAACACCAAAATTTTAATCTGTGACACAAGCTGCGACTACGGAGAGGCATTCTACAAAAATATTGAAATGGCAGGGTACAAATTCAAAATATGCCGTTCAGACGGCGGCGCTCTTGCAGAAGAAATAAGAGACTACGAACCCGATATTGTTCTCTGCGATATGGTAATGACAGGAACGGACGCCGTCGGAGTTATCAATCAGATAAATTCCGAACAGATAAGAAAACCATTTTTCATAGTTTCCTCACTTTATAAAAACGCCTTTATGGAAAAAGAGATAATGTCATTTTACAACGCATATTTTATGCTTAAGCCCTTTGACGCGGATAGCTTTCTCGGATTGGTCGGCAGAATATCCTCCACATCTGTGGACTCTCTTGCCGTGCCTTCGGCAGACAGCGGCGCCCAGATCGAAATAGTTGTGACCGACGTGCTTCACCAAATGGGCATACCCGCACACATAAAAGGATATCACTATCTCAGAGAAGCTATAATCCTTTCCCTTGCGGATGAAGAAATGCTTGAAAGCATTACAAAGCTGCTGTACCCGACCATTGCGGAACGGTTTGACACCACGGCGTCCCGCGTTGAAAGAGCTATACGCCACGCTATCGAGACCGCCTGGGACAGAGGCGATATCGACGTACTTAACGGAATGTTCGGCTATACCGTGAGCGTTGGCAAAGGAAAGCCAACAAACTCGGAATTTATCGCCCTTATTACGGACAACCTCCGTCTGCGGTTCAGACTTACGGGCAAAAGAAAGGAAAAGGAAAAAGCGGTCAAGTAAAATATATATTTTATAAATAATAGAGAAAAATAAATAAAAAATAATACGTCAAAATTGTAAATTAAAAAATATAAAAATTAAACATGAAATTATTGAATTTATAATACGTCCCCGAAGACAGAGCTTGTGTCTTCGGGGCGTTCGCTTAGAGCCTGTTTAGTATCTTCTGAGAATAATACGAATAAAAGCAAGAGAAAACATCTGAAAAGAATTATGAAGAAGTCTTTCACAGTTTTTCCAAAATCTGCGGCATTTATCAAGCCAGCCAAAGGAGCGTTCCACAATCCAGCGCTTAGGAATAACCGAAAAATTATGGAGTTCATTGCGTTTAACCACTTCAACTTCCGTACCTGAAATTTTTTTTATTTCATCAGCAAAATTTTGACCGGTATACCCTCCGTCAGCAAGAAGCTTTTTAACATGAGAAAGA
>Ga0209064_1001087_pt1 | contig 48942 bp, 50 predicted proteins | sample Inofromicrocosms_FD_187498 | JGI IMG/M metagenome (GOLD analysis project Ga0209064, IMG submission 187498) | Mouse cecum microbial communities from Vienna, Austria - Inoculum for glucosamine and mucus D2O microcosms (SPAdes) (version 2) | ecosystem: Host-associated > Mammals > Digestive system >...
AAGAGAGATTTAATGCCGGTCTGGAGGTGTGATGTTAAAAATATACAGGCACCTCTATTAACCATGCAAAAACCCCGCTATCAATAACTGCGGGGTTTTCTTTATCGGCTAGGCCGTGAATTGTAACACTGTTACGCATAAAGTGATACTATAAAGGAACGCATCTTGCATTTTTCATTTTTCCGTGCTATATTTTTAGTCGAGCGGTATTCTGCGGAAACTGCATCGGATGGTAATGTGCATCGCTGGGGAAGAAGGTGGATGCATGAAATGAAGATTGGGATAATAGGTGCCGGAAGAGTAGGCTGTTCTATGGGGAAGTATTTGACGGACAGAGGAAAAACGGTAACCGGCTTTTACAGCCAGACTTATGAAAACGCTGCGGCTGCAGCGAAATTTACCGGTACGGACTGCTTCCGGACGATGGAAGAACTGGCAGCTTTGAGCGATACCCTGTGGATTGCCGTGCCCGACGATGAAATCGGCGCGGTTTGGGATTGCATGAAAGGAATGTCCATAGATGGGCGGATAATTTGTCATTTTAGCGGCTCATTGTCATCTGATGTGTTCAACGGAATCGATGAAAAAAAGGCCTGTGGGGCTTCGATTCATCCAATGCTCGCATTTCGCGATAAATATTCTTCTTACGGACAACTGGATAACTGTTTCTTTACACTGGAAGGCAGTGCCTGTGCATTGGAACGGCTGGAAGGGCTGTTGCAGGAACTGGGGAATCCTTATCGCCGGATAAATGCCCGGGATAAGGCGAAGTATCATTGCGCGGCCAGCGTTTTAAGCAACGATGTGCTGGCGCTTCTGGACTTGGGTTTCGGCCTTTTGGAGCAGTGCGGCTTCACGGTGGAAGAGGCCGTATATGCGGCGTCAGCGTTAGTAAAGGGAAACGTGGAGAATATCCTGGCAAAGGGAACGCTGCCCAGTATGACAGGGCCCGTTTTGCGCGGGGATGTCTCTACGGTGGAGAAACATCTGGCAGTGCTTTCCGGGGAGGAGCGGGAGATTTACCGGCTGTTGGCCAGGAGGCTGTTTGAAATGGCAAAGAAACGGCAGGAAAAAGTGCCGGAGGAGAAGTATGAACGGATGCAGGAAATTTTGAAATAGGAATTGGGTATAAACTGGAACAGGAGGTAGTGTGAAAAATAGATTTTTCACACGGCGATTTGTGTCTGCGCGTTGCTTGCCACAAAGTCGCTTATGCGCAAAAGCAGCGCAGAAATGAGGATTTTTATGAAAAATACAGCGGTAACTTTTAAGCAGGCGAAGGAGAAGGGCGAGAAGCTTACCATGCTTACCGCCTACGATTATACAACGGCGAAGCTGGTGGATGAGGCGGGAATCCATTCGATTCTGGTGGGGGATTCCCTGGGGATGGTGTGCCTTGGTTACGAGGATACCCTTTCGGTGACGATGGAAGATATGATTCATCACACGAAAGCGGTGGCAAGGGGGGCAAAGGAGGCGCTGGTTATAGCGGATATGCCGTTCATGTCCTATCAGACATCCGTATATGATGCGGTAACCAATGCCGGACGGCTGGTAAAAGAAGGCCATGCACAGGCAGTGAAGCTGGAAGGCGGACAGGATATGTGCCCCCAGATAGAAGCGATTGTAAAAGCGTCCATTCCGGTCTGTGCCCATATCGGCCTGACCCCCCAGTCCATCCATGCCTTTGGCGGATTCAAGGTACAGGGAAAAGGGGAAGAGGCGGCAAAAAAATTGCTGGAAGAGGCAAAGGCAGTGGAAGCGGCGGGCGCGTTTGCGGTAGTTATGGAATGCGTGCCGGAGGCTTTGGCAAAGCTGATTACGGAGAAAATATCCATCCCTACCATCGGCATCGGGGCAGGCGCAGGCTGCGACGGGCAAGTGCTGGTATATCAGGATATGCTGGGGATGTATCCGGATTTTGTGCCGAAGTTTGTAAAAGTATTTGCCGGTGTGGGGGATGAGATGAGGAAAGGCTTTGCCGCATATAAAAAGGCAGTGCAGGAAGGCTCCTTCCCGGTGGAGGAACATACCTTCCGGATGGATGAGAGCATTTTGGAAAAACTGTACTAAAAGTAATGCAGAAAGGGAGCATAGCTATGGAATTGATATCGGGAAAAATAAAAGAGACGAGGGAACAGGTAAAAGAATGGAAACGCCAGGGCTTTACGGTGGGCCTGGTCCCCACTATGGGGTATCTTCATGAAGGGCATAAAAGTCTGATGGAGGCGGCAAAGAAGGAAAATGATAAGGTGGCGGTGAGTATTTTTGTAAACCCTATCCAGTTTGGCCCAAAGGAAGACTTTGCCAGTTACCCCAGAGATTTTGACAGGGATGCAGCGCTTTGCGAAAGCGTAGGCGTGGATTTGATTTTTCACCCGGAAGCGGGGGAAATGTATGGGGAAGATTTTTGTACTTATGTGGATATGGACGGTTTGACAAAGGAACTGTGCGGGAAAAGCAGGCCCACTCATTTCCGCGGGGTGCAGACGGTAGTGAGCAAGCTGTTCCATATCATACCGGCGGACAGGGCATATTTTGGCCAAAAAGATGCCCAGCAGCTGGCTGTTATCAAAAGGATGGCCAGGGATTTGAGTATGGATATTGAAATTGTAGGCTGTCCTATTATCCGCGAGGAGGATGGTCTGGCGAAAAGTTCCAGGAATACTTATTTAAATAAAGAAGAGCGTCAGGCCGCACTGGTTTTGAACAGGAGCCTTGCGGAGGGGAAAAAACTCATTGAGGCCGGCGTTAGGGATGCGGCACAGATAAAACAGCGGATAGAGGAAACCATCGGGCAGGAAAAACTGGCGAAGATTGATTATGTTGAACTGGTGGATTTTGCAGATATCACTCCTATAGGGAACCTTTCCAAGGCAAAGGAAGGGGAGGTGCTGTGCGCAATCGCTGTTTTTATCGGCAAGACAAGGCTGATAGATAATTTCATCTGGAAAGGGTAGTGTGAGAAGAACTTCTAATCGCTCACAGCAAAGGCTGTTTCGCGAAGAAGTTCTAAATCTCACACGGCGATTTGTGTCTGCGCGTTGCTTGCCACAAAGTCGCTTATGCGCAAAAGCAGCGCAGAAATGGGGATTAATATGAATATCAAAATGTTAAAAGGAAAAATCCACCGCGCCACAGTGACGCAGGCGGAACTGAACTATGTGGGGAGCATCACAGTGGACATAAAGCTGCTGGAGGCGGCAGGGATTCTGGAATATGAAATGGTTCAGATTGTGGATGTGGAAAACGGAAACCGGTTTGAAACATATACGATAGCCGGGGAAGCAGACAGCGGCATGATTTGCCTGAACGGGGCAGCCGCAAGACAGGTACAAATCGGCGACCATATCATCATCATGGCCTATGCGGACATAACGCCGGAAGAAGCCCGCAGCCATAAGCCCTATGTGGTTTTCACGGATGAAGCGAATCGGATTGCGCGGGTATCTAGGTATGAAAGGCATGGGGAGTTAAATGCGGTTGGTTCTATTTAACCTGCCTTTTCCATTTTGTTTGGAATGGTAAGGGCTCCTTACAAGTTCAAGACAAAGGAAGGACAACACACAATGAATATACTATTTGATAATCATGACAGCCGGATTAAATACTATGAATTAATGCTGGAACGGGATTTGGACGGCCTTCCCCGTTTCCCGCTCCCGGAAGGGTATCATTTTGTTTTTTATCGGCCGGGGGATTGCGGCAATTGGATTGAAATAGAGAAGTCTGCCAAAGAATTTTCAAGCTATGAGCAGGGGATGGAGGCATGGGGGAAATATTATGCGGCCAACGAAGACATACTTCCCCAAAGGATGGCTTTCATCGAAAATGCGGACGGAAGGAAGGTGGCCACGGCCACTGCCTATTATGATGTGCTGGGGCGGGATAAATCGGGAGACGGATGGCTGCATTGGGTGGCTGTCCACAGGGAATATCAGGGAAAAGGGCTGTCGAAGCCGTTAATTTCTTATGTATTGAATGTGATGCGCGGGTTGGGATATACCCATGCCAAGATTCCCACACAAAGTACTTCATGGGTGGCCTGTAAGGTTTATCTTGATTTAGGCTTTCGGCCAATCCCGAAGAATGCGGTAAATAGCCGGAAGGGGTGGGAAATCGTCAAGGCCCTTACAGACCATCCGGCGCTGGCTTCGTTTAGCCCGGCGGCGATGGAGGAGATTTTGGCAAAGTAAACATTTTGAAAATCTATAGCGTTACTATAAAGCAGGGAAATAACTGATGATTCAGATATATTTCCCTGCTTTTTATGCGCGGGCCCGCGTATGGAAGTTTGTTGCAAGGCGGCATGCGGGCCGTGCTGCGAACAGCGTATTTCCCTGCGGCCGGCTGCCCGCAGGAAAATACGCCGCCCCTGAAAATTAATTTCCGGTAACGGTTCAGCCTCCAATGTCATTCAGTTAGCATCGCAGCCCAGCCGTGAGGGAAATAAAATGCTTAAGGAGCCCCTTAAAAAGCGTCGGCACTTGGTGAGGTAGTTCACGAACCTAGTGCTCGTTACGCTTTTTTTGGAGCGGAAGCGTGGCAACGGAGCATTTTATTTCCCTCACGGCGTCCGCCATCGTCAACTAAATGACATTGGTTCAGCTAGAACTGTCACGATTTCCATGATTCCACATAAAAACAAGTTGACGCATGTTGTTTTATGTGGTATTATGAAAACACAAACAACAAAAAACCAATATTGCATATAAATTTAAGGAGGATAAGGGAATTATGCTAAACGAATATGAAGTGAAAAAGGAAATGTGCGAAATCGGCAAAAGGGTTTATAATCGGGGGATGGTTGCGGCTAATGACGGTAATTTCTCCGTAAAGCTGAACGATAATGAATTTCTTTGTACGCCTACCGGTGTGAGCAAAGGTTTCATGACTCCGGAATATATTTGTAAAGTGGACGCGGAAGGGAAAGTAATCCAGGCGAATAGGGGGTTTAAACCTTCTTCCGAGATTAAGATGCATATGAGGGTGTACAAAGAAAGGCCGGACGTACAGGCAGTGGTACATGCTCATCCTTTGTATGCGACCAGCTTTGCTATCGCAGGGATTCCGCTGACACAGCCCATTATGCCGGAAGCGGTGATTTCCTTAGGGTGCGTGCCGATTGCGGAGTATGGCACACCTTCCACGAACGAAATTCCCGATGCGGTTTCTAAATATCTGCAGTATTATGATGCAGTGCTTTTGGAAAACCACGGGGCATTGGCATATTCCGACTCCCTTTTGAATGCATACCATAAGATGGAATCCGTGGAATTTTATGCACGTTTATTATATCAGTCAAAAGTACTCGGCGGACCTAAGGAATTGTCTCAGGCACAGGTGGAAAGATTGTATGAAATCCGCAGACAGTTCGGCATGACCGGCAAACACCCGGCAGATTTGTGCCCGAATAAGAAGGCAGGTAAACCAAGCTGCCATAGCTGCGGCGGTTCCTGCGGAACAGGCTCCGAGGGCAAAGCGGATGCGGATTTGGTAGCTTCTATTACGAAGAAAGTGATGGAGCAGCTAGGGCTGTAACAGTTGGAACTGTAACAGCTGAAGCTGTAAAAGGAGTCTTCCACATTTCATCAACATATGAAGGGGTAAGCTATGGACGAACAGTTAATCTGCCGGGCGGTGGAGCAGGCGGTGAGGGAAGCCGGGATGGCGGTTATGACGCTGGAGAAGGCCAAGCGGCTGATAGATAAGGTGGAAAAGAAGGCGGAAGAAATGGGGGTGCGCGCCATCATAGCGGTGGCGAATACGGCTGCCAGGCCAGTGGCCGTTCATTGTATGGACAATGCGTACATAGCCAGCTTTGATATCGCGTTAAACAAAGCTTATACTTCTGCCGGCCTGAAAATGTCCACGGCGAAGCTTTCCGAACTAGCAGGCCCTGGCCAGCCGCTGTATGGGATTCAGCATACCAATGAGGGAAAAATCGTCATATTCGGCGGCGGAGAGGTATTGGAAATAAATGGGAAAATAGCAGGAGCCTTGGGCGTAAGCGGAGGCACGCTGGAGCAGGATACTTTTTTGGCAGCCTATGGGAAAGAAGTATTTGAACAGGGCGTTTAACGGTGTTTGTGCCTACGGCGCAAATATCGCAGGTTGAGAGAAAGGCATGGTTATTTATAAGAAAGGGATGAGAAACCGGTGGCAGTGAGTGAACAGCTGGTTCAGGATGTGGTAAAGGAAGTAGTCGCCAAGCTTCAAATCAATGCTGACGTGAGCGGAAGCAAAGGAGTATTTGCCGATATGGATACGGCGATTGAGGAGGCGAAGCAGGCACAGAAAAAAGTGCGCACAATGTCCATGGACCAAAGGGAAAAGATTATATCCATTATTAGAAGAAAGACGAAAGAAAATGCGGAAATCCTGGCGCGGATGGGCGTTCAGGAAACCGGCATGGGAAATGTAGGGCATAAAATATTGAAGCATCACTTGGTGGCGGAAAGGACGCCCGGAACGGAAGATATCACCACTACGGCCTGGTCAGGAGACAGGGGGCTGACCCTGGTGGAGATGGGGCCTTTCGGGGTTATCGGTGCGATTACCCCATGCACCAACCCTACGGAAACGATTATATGCAATACCATTGGGATGCTGGCAGGAGGGAATACGGTGGTGTTCAACCCCCATCCGGCGGCGATTAAGACTTCCATATTTGCGGTCAACATGTTGAATGAGGCCTCTTTGGAGGCGGGCGGGCCGGACGCCATTGCATGTACGGTAGAAAAGCCCACATTGGAAACAAGCAATATTATGATGAAGCACAAGGATATCGCCTTGCTGGTGGCAACCGGAGGACCCGGGGTGGTGACGGCAGTGCTTTCCTCCGGCAAGAGGGGCATCGGGGCAGGCGCGGGCAATCCCCCTGCGCTGGTGGACGAAACGGCGGATGTGAGAAAAGCGGCGGAAGATATCGTAAACGGCTGTACCTTTGACAATAACCTCCCATGTATCGCGGAGAAAGAAATAGTGGCGGTGGACAGCGTAGCGGATGAACTGATGCACTATATGGTCAGCGAGCAGGGCTGTTACCGGATTGACAGGGAAGAGCAGGATAGGCTGACAAAAACAGTGCTTACGCCGAAGGGGCTGAACCGGAAATGCGTGGGCAGAAGCGCCAAAGCCCTGCTTTCCATGATAGGAGTTGACGTGCCCGACAATATCCGCTGTATCGTATTCGAAGGGGAGAAGGAACACCCCCTGATTTCGGAGGAACTGATGATGCCGATACTGGGCATGGTAAGGGCGAAGGATTTTGACGATGCGGTGGAAAAAGCGGTATGGTTAGAGCACGGCAATAGGCATTCGGCCCATATCCATTCCAAAAATGTGGATAATATCACGAAATACGCAAAAGCAATCGATACGGCAATCCTTGTAAAGAATGCGCCTTCCTATGCGGCGCTTGGATTTGGCGGGGAAGGGTATTGTACTTTCACAATAGCCAGCAGGACGGGCGAAGGCCTTACAAGTGCCAGCGCATTTACCAAGAGAAGGCGCTGCGTGATGTCCGACAGCCTTTGCATCCGATAGCTTATGCGGGCAAAAAGAGACAAAAGGAATCCGGCAAACTTGGTATGTGCAAAGTCTGCGCAAAGCTGAATCATTTGAATGAAATCAGGATACGGAAGGCAGCGCAGAAACAGCGCAGAAATGAGGTAAATAATGAGCAATATGAATACGATTGACGTAGAAGCGGTGGTAAAGCAGGTGCTGGAAAGCATGATGAACGGCGGTGCAGCAAGCGGTATCAGCCAGGCATCGGGGAAAACTTCCGGCGGCTCCGTGCCGAAAACGGCAAGGGTGGCAATGCTGACCGCATTGGAAAAATATGAAGTAAAGGAATTCCCGATTCCGGAAGTAGGGGATGGGGATATCCTGGTAAAGGTGGAGGGCTGCGGCATCTGCGGCACCGATGCCCACGAATTTAAGAGAGACCCCTTCGGGCTCATACCGGTAGCCTTGGGCCATGAAGGCACCGGCGAAATCGTAAAGATGGGCAAAAACGTGAAAGCCGACAGCGCCGGGAAGCCCTTAAAGGTAGGCGACAAGGTAGTAACCTGTATGATATTTAAGGATAATCCGGATATCACCATGTTTGACTTAAACAAGCAAAACGTGGGCGGGGCTGATGTATACGGACTGCTGCCGGACGATGACATCCATTTAAACGGCTGGTTTTCCGATTACATATTAATCAGGGAAGGCTCCACGGTATTTAATGTAAGCGATTTGGATTTGAAATCCAGGATTTTGATCGAGCCCTGTGCGGTGTTGATACATGCGGTGGAAAGGGCGAAAACAACGGGAATCCTCCGTTTTAACAGCAGAGTGGTGGTACAGGGCTGCGGCCCTATCGGGCTGATTTGCATCGCTGTCCTGCGTACCATGGGAATTGAAAACATTGTAGCAGTGGACGGGGAGCAAAAGCGTCTGGACTTTGCAAAAGAAATGGGCGCAGAAAAATCCGTGAACTTTAAGGAGCATAAAGGAATCGAAGCGCTGGCAAAAGCGGTACAGGATGCCTTTGGCGGGTATCCGGCAGATTTTGCCTTCCAGTGTACCGGCTCTCCGGCGGCACATTCCAACATTTACAAGTTCATCCGTAACGGCGGCGGCCTGTGTGAACTGGGATTCTTCATCAACGGCGGGGATGCCACGATTAATCCCCACTTCGACATCTGCTCCAAGGAGATTACTACGGTGGGCTCCTGGGTATATACCTTAAGGGATTATGCCACTACCTTTGATTTCCTGAAAAGGGCAAAGGGAATCGGGCTTCCGATAGATAAACTGATTACTCATGAGTTCCCGCTGGAACAAATCAACGAAGCTCATGTGACGAACCTGAAAATGGAAGGCTTGAAAATAGCGATTATCAATTAAAAAAATTAAGTGGAGTTAAGGTATGGGAGAAGCAGTAGGAATCATAGAAGTATTCGGGCTTGCGACAGCATTTGCAGCAGCGGACGCGGGATGTAAGGCGGCTAACGTAACGATTGAAAATTTCGATAAGAACAAACCGGCCAATGCGGATGCGCTCCCGGTGCCCCTTATCGTAATGATAAAATTCCGCGGAACCATATCGGATGTCCGAGCGGCGGTTGCAGCAGCCAAACAAAGGGCGGAAGAACTGGCCGGGGTAGTAGCCACCCACGAAATAGCCAGCCCTGAAGCCGACACCGAAAAAATGCTTAGACTTAGCGGCATGGATAAAGTATAATAAATATAAATGCGGAACTGGAAGCAGCAACTGCCCATGAAGGGTCCCGGAGAAATTCATGGCTGCAGAGCAGACAAGAATTTGCTCCGCGTGAAAAAGGCACTGAAGGGGCAGCTGCGGAACTGGAAACAGCAACTGCCCATGAAGGGCTCCGGAGAAATTCATGGCTGCAGAGCAGACAAGAATTTGCTCCGCGTGAAAAAGGCACTGAAGGGGCAGCTGCGGAACTGGAATGGAGGTTATTATGGCACAATTAGCATTAGGTATGATAGAAACGAGGGGCCTTACAGCGGCAATTGAAGCATCGGATGCGATGATTAAAGCTGCGGAGGTGACCCTGATTGGTACGGAGAAAATCGGCTCAGGCCTTGTAACGGTTATGGTACGGGGCGACGTAGGCGCGGTAAAAGCGGCCGTGGAAGCCGGAAGCGTAAGGGCAGCAGCCCTGGGGGAACTGGTAGCGACTCATGTAATACCCAGGCCTCACAGCGATGTAGAGAAAATTCTGCCTTTAATTTAGAGGAGAGGTAAAGATTGAAAATTGAAAATTTTCAATCCAAAGTTTGTGTCTGCACGGCATCACAAACTTCATCATGCAAAAAGCCTCAGCAAAGCTGAGCCACAAAAGCCGTGCAGAAATGGGGAGAACCATGGGAAATGCGTATGGATTTTTTGAAATCCCAAGTACAACGGCAGCGATTGATGCCCTTGATATCATGTGCAAAACAGCCGATGTGGAATTCATTACATGGGAAAAAAAGCTGGGCGGCAGGCTGGTGACAATTATCATACGGGGAAGCGTATCGGATGTTAAGCAGGCGATAGAAGCGGCGGAGCATAGCGCAATCAAAAAGCCGGCGGCTACGGTAGTAATTGCCAATCCCCATGAAGAAATCATTAAACTGGTGAAAAAGAGTGCCAGCCGGTTGACGAACATATCAACGGCCTGGAACGATGAAATGGAGTAACATATGGCGGTACAGAAAAACGCAGTAAGAAAAACTCCGGCAAAAGCCGAAGATAATAAATTAAAAGAGCCAGAAACAGTAAAAACAGAAGCAATAAAAGCTGAGGAAGTAAAAACAGAGCCAAAGGAGGAAAAAAGGATGGCACAGGAAGCATTAGGAATGGTGGAAACAAGAGGTTTGGTAGCATCGATTGAGGCAGCGGATGCAATGTTAAAAGCTGCAAACGTAACATTGGTAGGAACAGAAAAAATCGGTTCCGGTCTGGTAAGCGTTATGGTACGCGGCGATGTAGGCGCAGTAAATGCAGCGGTGGAAGCCGGCAGAACAAGCGCATCCAGGCTGGGCGAACTGGTGGCAACCCATGTAATTCCCAGGCCTCATTCGGATGTGGAGAAGATTCTCCCCGTTTTGAAATAAGGAAGAGGAGTGTGAAGAGAATTTCTAAGCCTGCAAAGTACGCAGACCAAGAAATTCTAAAGCTTCGCACCGAAAGTTGGGCGGGCATTGCCCGCCCATAAGTTTCGTTTGCCACATAGGAAGTTTTGATACAGAGCAGAAATGAGGTAAAGATGATGGGGAATAACGGTATGGCGGATAGTATGGCCGACGGCATTACAGGCGGCCAGGTAGAGCTGATTGCCAGAATGGTGATGGAAGCAATGAATCAAAAGCAGGATACAGGTAAAGGATATATGGTTCCGGTGGGGGTATCCGCAAGGCATGTGCATTTGACCCAGGAACACGTGGAAATCCTTTTTGGGGAAGGTTATCATCTGACAAAGAAAAAAGAGCTGATGGGCGGACAGTTTGCCTCCAATGAACTGGTGACGATTGTGGGCTTAAAGCTTAGAGCAATAGAGAATGTAAGGATATTAGGGCCGGTGAGGGGCAAATCCCAGGTAGAAATTTCCTCTACGGATGCGATTAAGCTGGGGGTAAAAGCCCCTATCCGGGAATCCGGAAATGTGGCCGGCAGCGCCCCGATTGCATTGGTAGGACCCAAGGGTGCACTGTACCTTAAGGAAGGGTGTATCGTGGCCAAAAGGCATATCCATATGTCGCCCAAAGACGCTATGGCGGCGGGAACAAAAGATGGCGATATCGTGTCCGTGAAAGCGGAGAACGAGCGAGGAACGGTATTCAACAATGTACAGGTAAGGGTGGATGAAAGCTTTACGCTGGAAATGCATATTGATACGGATGAAGCCAATGCCGCTAAGATTGCTACGGGGGATACGGTGAGAATTATCAATATGTAGGCTTCCGGAATCCCTTTGTGTCTGATGGGGGACGGATGCAAGGGGGATTCCGAAAGGCTGTACATATAGGAAGTCGGTTACAGAAAGGCATGGTTAGACATATGCTCATAGGAAAAGTGATAGGAAGCGTAGTTTCCACGAGAAAAAGCGAGAAATTAATCGGCAATAAGTTTATGATAATTGAGCTGGCGGAAAAAATGAACGGCGGCGGGAATCAGATGATTGCCATTGACAATATAGGCGCGGGAATCGGCGAATTTGTACTGGTTGCCACCGGAAGCGCCGCAAGAATCGGATGCGATGCGGAAAATGCGCCTATAGATGCGGCCATTGTAGGTATTATTGATGACGGAAGCCGATGGATGCAGTAGTTAGCTTCCGGAATATAGAAAGGGCATGGTCATTTTATGGAAGAAAATATCAGCATAGAAGAACTGAGCGGTATACTGCGCCAGAGCGGTATCGTAGGGGCCGGCGGTGCAGGGTTTCCCACATATGCCAAGCTGGACAAAAGGGCGGATACGATTATCATGAACTGCGCGGAATGCGAGCCGCTTTTAAAACTCCACAGACAGCTGTTAGAGCAAAATGCCAGTGAAATCGTAAAAACATTTCATATCATAGCTGACTGCGTGGGCGCGAAGGAAGCTGTTATCGGCATAAAAAAAGCATATAAAAAGACGATAGATGCCCTGAATCATTGCATTGGGGAATACCCGGAAATAAGGCTGGGGCTTTTGGATGAAGTGTATCCCGCAGGGGATGAAGTGGTTTTGATTTACGAAGTCCTGGGAAGAGTGGTGCCGCCGGGCGGCCTGCCCATCGGAAGCGGCGTAGCTGTGTTCAACGTGGAAACGGTATATAATGTATACCAGGCCATGTCTTTAGGGCAGCCGGTGGAAGATAAGCTGATATCCATTGTAGGGGAAGTGGAGCATCCGGTTACGGTAAGGATGCCGTTAGGATGTACCATAGAGGAGGCGGTGCGCCAGGCCGGGGAAATAACGGTGAAGAATCCGGTGTATTTCATCGGCGGGCCCATGATGGGGTTCGAAGGAACCGGCGGGCAGCCTGTGACCAAAACTACCAATGCGGTGCTGGTTTTGCCCGAGGAGCATTTGCTGATACAGAGGAAAAGGAGCAAATCTTCCATTGACTTGAAGCGTGCGGCGGCGGCCTGCTGCCAGTGTACCATGTGTACGGATTTGTGCCCCAGGCATCTTTTGGGCCATCCCATAGAGCCGCATAAATTCATGCGGGCGGCTACCTGTAAGGATATACAGGACACGGATATTTTCCTGAATACCATGTTTTGTTCTTCCTGTGGGCTATGTGAAAATTACTCCTGTATGCAGGGGCTTTCCCCACGTTCCCTGATAGCGGATTATAAAAATGGTTTGAGGACCCATGGGGTGAAGCCGCCGAAGGCGGAAGCCGCCCCGGTGGCGGATGCCAGGGAATTCCGCAAGGCGCCCATGGAGAGGCTGATGGCCAGGCTGGATTTGGCGAAGTATGATAAGCCGGCACCTATCAGGCCTATGGCAGGGGAAATAAAACGGGTAAAGCTAATGTGCAGCCAGCATATCGGCGCACCGGCTATTCCGGTAGTAAAAGCCGGGGATGCCGTGGAAAAAGGGCAGACGGTGGCGAAGCCGGCAGAGGGATTGAGCGTCGCGCTGCATGCTTCCATTGGAGGGAAAGTGGAAGAAGTAACGGAAAAATATGTAATCATCAGTGGATGAGCACATTTTATTTTCCTTACGGCTGGGCTAAGGTGATAACTGGATGATGTTTAAGGTTGAACTGCGGCTATGTTTCATCGGGTGGTAACGAAGAATATGGACATTATGTGAAGGGAAGGTTGTACATAATATGAGCAAGGCAATCGGGATGGTGGAATACAAAACGGTTTCTTCCGGGGTGACGGCGGCGGATGCCATGGTGAAGACTTCGGAGGTGGATATAATAGAAGCGCAGACGGTATGCCCGGGCAAGTATATTGCGGTAATAAGCGGCGATTTGAGCGCGGTGAAGGCGGCAGTGGATACGGCCAAGACCAAATACGGCATGCATCTGATTAACAGTTTTGTGCTGGGGAATCCCCATGAATCCATTTTCCCTGCTATTTATGGGGCAACGCAGATAGAGGGAATCAGCGCGCTGGGTATCCTGGAGACCTACGATGCGGCTTCCATCATCGTAGCGGCGGATATCGCGGCGAAGACAGCCATTGTGTCATTGATTGAACTTCGCATCGCCAGGGGGATGTGCGGCAAATCTTATATGATGCTGACAGGGGAAGTGGCAGCGGTAGATGCGGCTATAGAGAAGGCGAAAAATGAAATTGGGGCTGACGGAATGTATCTTGATTCCACGGTTATCGCCCACCCGGATGATAAAATTTGCCGGGCGATTTTGTGATTTTTAGTGTACAGGTTCGCAAATAGAGATTTGCTGCCAGGGCAGCATGCAGGCTGCGCGGCGAGCAGGGAAAGATGGTTTTTCCCAACCCGATTATGGAAAGGGCTTGGATATTGATATGTTGGCAATTGAGAGAAGAAACGAAATTTTGGAAAAACTGCAGAAGGAGAAGCGGGTAGTGGTCAGCGAGTTAAGCAAGGCCTATGGGGTTACGGAAGAAACTATCCGCAGGGATTTGGAAAAACTGGAAAAGGACGGCTATGTGATTAAAAGCTACGGTGGTGCGGTCCTGAACGAGAATATGAATATCGACATGCCGTTTAATGTCCGCAAAAATACCAATGTGGTGGGGAAACAGAGAATTGCGGAACTGGTGAATGCAATGGTGAAGGACGGGGAGCGGCTGATTCTGGATGCCAGTTCCACGGCGGTTTTTATTGCCAAGCGGCTGAAAGAGGAAAAAAGGAATCTGACCATTATAACCAATTCCATAGAAATTATCATAGAGCTTTTCGATGCCCAGGACTGGCAGGTGCTTTCCACAGGGGGGCTGGCCATGGAAGGCTCTTTGGCTTTGGTGGGGCCGCAGACGGACCAAATGCTGCGCTCCTATTATGTGGACAAGGCCATTATTTCCTGTAAGGGCTTCGATATGGATAATGGGGTTACCGATTCCAATGAACTCCATGCCAGGAATAAAAAAACAATGCTGGAGCGTTCCGGCTGCCGCATCCTGGCGGTGGACAGCTCCAAGTTCGGCCATACGGCTTTTACCAATATCGGGGGCTTAGAGAATATCTCCACGATTATAACGGATGAAAAACCGGAGGAAAAATGGCTGCAGCTGTTTGACAGGTATCATGTGGAATGTGTCTGGCCGGAGGAGTAGACGGGAAAGGGAGAAAAAGGATGAGGAAGGGCAGAAGATTATTCATTTTTGTATGGGTGTTGGGATTTAGCGTGCTGCTTGCAGCCTGTCAGGGAGGAAATGGAAGCGGTAGCGCGCAGGAGGGCGGTAAGGCGGGGGAGCATAATGCAGCAGAAGAAAGCGGCAAAAATAGAGAGGAGAATACAGCCGAAGAAGACGGTAAGATGCAAGAAGCCGCCAGAACGCAGGATGGCAGCGGGAATCAGGACGCCGGAGAAGAAGACAGTAAGGTTCGGGGTAGCAGGGAAAAGGAAGACGCCGGGGAAAGAACGGAAGATGCGGATGACTTTCCGGGGGAATACACAGTGCCGGAAGGATGGGTGAAGGCGGAGAAGTATTCTACGGCGAACCAGATTTTTTATGTGGAGGAAGGCCATGAAGAGGATGGGCAGCCCGATAATATTTCCATCAGCATAGGAACGAACCGCTATTCGGCCGATGAGCACGAAGAGTTCCGGGAAGCGATTTTGCGCCAGATTATGATGCAGATAGGGAAGCAGCCGGGAATCCAGCTGTATGGGGATGGAACCCATACCGAACAGGGATATGTTGTTTATATTTTTACGATTGAAGAGGAGCAGGAAGGGATTGTGACAAAACAGTATTATATTGTGGGTGACCGCCGGTTCTGCCTGATCCACCTGACCAATTTCACCGGCTCGGAATCGGTCGATGAGGCGGCAAGGGCTATGGCGGACAGCTTTGTGTGGAAGGAATAATGAATGTATCCATACATGACCGTGGTATCAATCCTTTTGGTTATCTTTCGGAACGGACTAAGGACTGGTACATAGTTCCCCAGTCAAATAAACTATCTATGATTGGGCGCATTGTATCGCCTAATTCACTTAAAGCATACTCTGCCCGTACAGGAACTTCCGGATAAACTGTACGGGTAACGATGCCGTCTTCCTCCATAGAACGGAGGTTATCCGTTAAGACCCGTTGGCTGATGTCAGGGATATCTTTTGCAGTTCATTAAAACGCCAGGGGCGTTCTAAAAGTCTTTGTACAATAAATATTTTCCATTTATTTCCAATCAATGTCAATGTAGTGGCCACAGGACAGCAGGGAGGCATCAGGAATTCCTGGAACAGCACAGGGAGGGGAAGGTACTCGAACAATTATAAGACAACAGAGTCAATTACTTTGTTTATTTGTGGGTATAATGAAAATATTGGGTCAAATAAATAGTTCTGTTGCAGCGAAGTTGCTGGGAGTTGAGATAAAGACGGCAGGCCGTTTGTCGTTGAAGTATGAAAAGCTGGCTGATAGGCAGGCGTTTTCAAAAAATAAAGATTATTTGAGTTTTGAAATCAAACTTGTTGTATATTTTCCGCCATCATGATATACTGATTTCAAAAATATAAATAAAATATACTTTTGAAAGTGAGTGAATTCATGAAGACCATTTTGAGGAAACGATATCTGGATAGAATGATTGATTTGAAGGATGCTCCGGATATAAAAATTATTACAGGAATCAGGCGCTCCGGAAAATCTCAGCTGATGCAGGCTTATGTAGAGTATCTGCAGAATCATTTTGACAATGTCAATATTATTTATATAGATTATATAGACTTGGAGTTTGAGGAAATCAAAGAATATCATGCACTTCATCGTTATGTGGAAGAGCATCATCAGGCAGGAAAGGCGAATTATCTTTTTGTTGACGAGGTGCAGATGTGCCCAGGATTTGAACTGGCCATTAATAGCCTGTATGCAAAAAGAAAGTATGATATTTATCTTACCGGCTCAAACGCATTTTTATTAAGTGCGGATTTAGCGACACTTTTTACAGGGAGATATGTTGAGATTCCTGTATTTCCTTTTAGCTTTGAGGAATATTGTGAATATTACCAAGACATCAAAGACAAAGAACGGCTTTTTGAGGATTATTCCGTAAACGGTGGATTGGCGGGTTCTTATGTATATCGGACCGAAAAGGATAGGACAAATTATATTAAAGAAGTTTATGAAACAATTGTAACCAGAGACCTTGTACAGAAGTATAATCTTTCCGATACTACGGTACTGCAGCGGCTCAGTGAATTTCTGATGGATAATGTCAGCAATTTGACTTCCCCCAATAAGGTGAGCAATATCTTATCCGAAAACAAGATTATTACCAATCATATGACAATTGGAAAGTACATTAAATATCTGTGCAATGCCTTCGTCTTTTATGATATTAAGAGATATGATATCCGGGGAAAGAAGTATCTGGAATCTTTGGATAAATTTTATCTGTGCGACACAGGCATCCGTTATGCGGTTCTGGGCAGCAGGAATATGGACTATGGACGGATATATGAAAATATTGTCTGTATGGAACTTCTCCGAAGGGGCTTTGATGTCTATGTGGGAAAACTGTATCAAAAAGAAATTGATTTTGTGGCACAGTGTGGAAGCGAAAAAATATATGTTCAGGTTAGTGACAATATTACCGGCGAAGACACGTTTAAACGGGAGGTTGCACCGCTTTTAAGCATACGGGATGCGTATCCTAAAAAAATAATTGCCAGAACAAAACATCCGAAATACACATATGAGGGCATTGAAGTCTGTGATATTGCGGAATGGCTTCTGGAGAAGTAAATATATTGTCCGGCAGGAACTTTGGCAAAAGCCGAGGGTTATAGAAAGTGAGTGCAGCTTCCATAACCTTCGGCTTTTTTATGCGCAGCCCCATGCAAAGGAAATATTCTTGTACCTGTAATATTTTGCGGACATTTTGCTGTTATACTATAATAAATATACCCATGGCGTAAAGGCATGGTATATAAGAGGAAAATAAGGAGTTTCGGCATCATGAAGAAAATATTAATAGTGGAAGATGACAGGCTTTTGAATAAAACATTGGCATATAATCTGGCATTGGAAGGGTATGAAATCGCCGCAGCGGGAAACGTAAGGGAGGCCGGGGGATTGATTGGCAGCGGGGAATACGATTTGGCTTTGCTGGATATCAATCTGCCGGACGGAAACGGCTATCAGCTTTGTGAATTAATCAAGCAGGAGCAACCGCATACCATGGTGATTTTCCTGACGGCCAATGACCAGGAGAAAGACCAGATAAAAGGGTATGAAGCGGGGGCGGTGGATTATATTACAAAGCCATTTTCTATCCTTGCGCTGCAGAGGAAGGTTAAGGCCATGTTCGCCATGCTGGAATATCACAGGCCGGAGACGGATATTTATGATGACGGAAAGCTTTTTTTGGATTTTATGGGGCAAAGTGCCGCATTGAATGGCCGGCCGCTGGCATTGTCCGCGATGGAGTATAAAATGCTGCATTTTTTCTGCAAAAATTCCAGACAGGTATTGACAAGGCAGCTTCTTCTGGAGAAACTGTGGGATGCGGACGGAAATTTCGTGGACGAGCATACCCTGACAACCTCCATCAGCCGCCTGCGGGGGAAAATAGAAGCGGATGGCGATGCATATATCAAAACAATATATGGGATGGGGTATCAATGGATGGGGGAAGCATAGGAAGGAATGGTTATTGAGATGAAAGTAAATCATTTATCCATAAAGAATTTATACGTGATAGTTGGGTGCGGAACGGTGCTTTCGATGATGGCGGTTGCACTTGTTTTATATAGGTTCACCGGCAGCAGAGGGGTGATTTTGTGCGGCATTCTTTTACCGTTGTGTGCCTTGGGGTGGTTTTTTTTATTGGCGGTTTTGCTGAGCAGAAGGCTTTCGGCCTTTACTGCGGATATATGCGAAACGCTGGATGGGATGATAAGCGGCAGTACAGAATATGATGCCGGGCAGATGGATGATGCCGAGACGCTTTTTGCCCGTATCCTCCACAGGCTCTCCCGGCTATATGACATTATGAAGGAAAACAGGCAGCAGGCATATAAAGAGAGGAAGGAATTACAGACGCTGGTGTCCGATATTTCCCATCAGGTGAAAACCCCGGTCAGTAATTTGCAGGCGGTGGTGGATACTTTGCTGTTAAAAGAGGTGACGGAGCAGGAACGAAGGGATTTTCTGCAGGGGCTGCGGGAACAGGCGGATAAACTGGATTTCCTTTTTCAGGCATTGATAAAGACTTCCCGGCTGGAAGCTGGGGTGATACAGCTGGAGAAGAAAAGGGGCAGGCTTTATGATACGATAGCGGAAGCGCTGAGCGGGATTGTGTATGAGGCGGAAAGGAAAAATATCGGGGTGACGGTGGAATGCCCGGAGGATGTGGAATTGCTCCATGACAGCAAATGGACGGCGGAGGCCCTTTTTAATCTGTTGGACAATGGGGTGAAATATACGGCCGCCGGCGGTAAAATCGGTATATCGGTGGAACAGTGGGAGATTTATGTAAAAATAGATGTTTCCGATACGGGAAAGGGAATTGCGGAGAGCAATCAGGCATCGATTTTCCGGCGTTTTTACAGGGAAGAAGAGGTACATGACGAGCAGGGTGTGGGCATTGGGCTGTATCTTGCAAGGGAGATAATTACGAAGCAGGGGGGTTATATTAAAGTGGTTTCGGAAGTGGGGAAAGGGTCTGTTTTTTCGGTATTTCTGCCCAGGTGAAAGGCGGTTGGACGCTGTCTTGGATGTGAGCGTTTGGCGGATTGGACGGAGGGGGAAATATATTTTCTGTGAGGACATTTCTGTAACATTTGGGGGGTATTATTATTTTAGATGAAACGGGTGGCGAGCCTTTAGGCTGAGAAAATTTTCTGGCGAGGCTATTGGTTTCGCAAACGCCTAAATGTTGACAAATGGTGAAGGGAGAAAAGAAAATGAGTGTATTGCAGACGGTTGATTTGAGGAAGTATTATGGTGCGGAGCCGAATATTACGCGTGCGCTGGACGGGGTCAGCCTTTCAGTGGAGAAGGGGGAATTCGTAGCGATAGTAGGCACTTCCGGGAGCGGGAAGTCTACGCTGCTTCATATGATGGGGGGACTGGATACGCCTACTTCCGGCAATGTGATGGTAAGGGGGGAGGAACTGGCGAAAAAGAATGATGAGGAGCTGACTATTTTCCGCCGCCGGAACATAGGGTTTATTTTTCAGAGTTATAATTTGGTGCCTATTTTGAATGTATATGAGAATATTGTTTTGCCTGTGGAGCTGGACGGGGATAAAGTGGACCGGAAGTTTATGGATGATATAGTGAAGCTGCTTGCGTTGGAGGAGAAGCTGAACAATATGCCCAACAATCTTTCCGGGGGGCAGCAGCAGCGGGTGGCGATTGCCCGCGCCCTGATCACCAAACCGGCCATTGTCCTGGCCGATGAGCCCACAGGGAATTTGGACAGCCGCACCAGCGCGGACGTGCTTGGCTTGTTAAAACGCACCAGCGGGGAGTTCAATCAGACAATCGTCATGATTACCCACAACAACGAAATTGCCCAGCTCGCGGACCGGATTATCCGCATAGAAGACGGCAAAATCGTAGAGAGAAGATAAAGGTGCGGAACTGGAATAGGAGGATGTAGGTTATGGTTTGGCCATTTGAGAATAATACAAAAAAGGTGGAGAAGCGGTTAGCGAAGCGCAGCCTGGCGGCGGACAGGGGGCGCAATATGGTGGCGGTATTTACGATAGGGCTGGCGGTTTGCCTGATGGCATCGGTTGCATTCATTTATTCGGCGATGCATGAGAGCACGGTTGCCAGGCTGCGGGGGCAGTACCAGTCCGGCTGCAGTGAACTTTCTTATGAGGATATTGAGCGTCTGGCTGCCAGCGGAAGGTTTGAAAGCTGGGGCTATGAAGGGGACGGGGGTAATATCCGGTATGCGGATACGAGCATAACAGTGCATTTTTACGATGAGGGGATGCGGGAACTGATGCGGGTTGAGCCCATTACAGGGGCATACCCAAAGAAGGAAAATGAAATCTGTGTGGAGCGGGGGATGCTGCGGTATTTGAACATGCCGGAAGAAACGGGCCAATCCCTCCGGCTGGATATGGGGGATGGGGAACAGGAGTATATCATATCCGGTATCCTGGAAAAGGAGAATACAAGCAGGCAGTACGACCTTTATATTTCGGAGGCTCTTGCGGCTAAGGGCGGGGAAAAACCCTTTACCATTCGGTTTCGGATGAAAGGGGGCGATATGGAGCAGCCGGAGCATTTGCGTACAGAAATCAAGCTTTTTTATGAAGAAATGGGAATACCGGAGAGGGTGACTTTTTACAGTTCCACTTATTTTGATCTGAACGATATATATTTGGGCAGCGACATGCCGGTTTATGGGGTGGCTTTGCTTATAGCGGTGGTCTGCGCCGTGGTCATTTATAATATTTTTTATATTTCCGTAATGGGAAAATTGCGGGAATACGGACGCCTGAAAGTGATTGGAACAACCCCGCGCCAGCTGCGCCGGGTGGTAAAATATGAGCGGAGGGCGCTTATGTGTGTGGGGATTCCTGCGGGGATGATTGGGGCGGCTTTGCTGGTAACGGTGCTTTACCCGGGGTATTGGAATTGGACGAGGAATCTGCAGTATGCTGCCTTTATTATAGCAATAACGGTGATAATGGTAATGGCCGCCACCAGAAAACCGCTGCAGCTGACGGGGAAAGTTTCCGCTATTGAGGCGGTACGGAGCAATGCATATCAGGCGGTTTCCGAAAGGCATTTCCGTACAGGGAAGCCTTCCCAACCCCTTTCCGTTTTCCGTCTGGCCTGCATGAATTTTACCCGTAACAAAAGGAAAACGGCGCTCACACTGATTTCTCTGGGGCTTACAGGGGTTTTGACGGCCTGTATTTCCTCCTATGCGGCTTCTGTGGACGTAGAGGAATTATGCCGCAGCGGCTTTGGGGATGGGGGCGATTATATCGTGGATGTGGAGGATTATTCCACATCGCCTGTGGTTCAGAGGGATGGGCTTTTAAACAGGCAGATGCGGGAGAAAATGTTGGATTTGCCCGGGGTGGACTATGTGACTTCATGGTCCAGGGTGGATTGTAAAGTGGCGCAGTCTCCCGATGATGAGTCAATCTATATCGTGGGAGGCTATACAAGGGAGCAGATGGAGGGCTATGGGGAAAACGATGAGATATTGGAAGGGGATGCGGATTATGATGCCTTGTTAGAAAATGACGGCATCCTGGTGACGAGAGACGGTGAGAACTTGCTGGAAAAACTGTATCACCTGAAATTATCCATGGGCGATACGGTTACGCTGCAAAGTATGGAAGGGGTTTCCAAAGATTATACGGTGATGGGGATTGTGGATTACAGAAAAGGCTCCGGAACGTATGCAAGCTTCGTCCTGCCGGAGGAGGAACTGGGCACGCTTTATCCGGGGATTGAAGATTTTACATCCTTTGTAAATATCCATGTTACCCAGGCTTCCGATGAACAGCGGCAGGCCCTGTACAAGCTGGTGGATGACCCCCGTGCTGTCATTATGGCTTTGACAGATATGATGGAATTAACCGAAACATCCTTAAGGAATACGCTCCTTTTGATGTATGGGATGGTTGGTTTTATCGGGTTGTTTGCACTGGTTAACTTAATCAATACGCTGATGACCAATCTGCTGACCAGGCAGCAGGAATTCGGTATTTTTCAGGCAGTGGGAATGACCGATGGGCAATTGTCCCGGATGATTTCCACGGAGTGCCTTTGCTATATGGGGGTGACGGTGCTTTTTACCATTTCCATCGGTACTTTGTGCGGTATGGGAACGGTGCAGCTGTTTAAGAAAATGGATTTGTTTGGGAAACTGACTTACCACTTCCCGGCGGCTGCCATGCTGATTTTTGCCGGAGTGCTGTTTGCAGTTTATCTGCTGTTCATACCGGTGGCAATCAGGTTTTTGCACAGGCAGACGGTGATTGAGAGGATTAAGGTGATAGATTAGTGCTGTAAAAAGTTTGGCCGCCATGGGAATTCGTTTCCAGGCAGCAGGCCGCAGGGGAATACTCCGCCGGCCATGCCGCCTGGAAACGGATTTCCATGGCGGCCGGGTTTTCCGGCATGTGAATTGAGCGATAGTTACGTATTGAGAAACCCGGAAATATCTGAAAAGTCAATATATAAATCCTCATATATGCTGACCTTAATAATGGAATCAAAGGTATAGGGTACATTGAGGATATTTTTTTCAAAAAAGTTTACCGTCACACTCTTGCGTTGCGGATCTACAATCCAATACTCCCGGACACCGAATTTTTGATAATAATATAATTTGCGGATGTAATCATCGGCAGGATTGCCAGGAGAGATGATTTCGATGATAAAGTCTGGTGCACCGTTACAACGTTTTCCGTCCAGTTTGGTCTTGTCGCAGATAATCATAATATCGGGCTGGACGATGGTAAGAGGCCTGTCGGAAAGCTTTACATCAAACGGCGCCGGGAAAACGAAGCATTCCCCTTTTTTCCGCTGGAGATAATTTCGAATAGAAACGAGCAGTTCGGTGAGGAGCGTCTGATGCTCCTGAGATGGGCTGGCCATATAAAAAATTTCCCCATCAAAAACTTCCGCTCTGATATTTTCCGGAAGCTGTTCATATTGCTGCAAAGTAGTGACAGAAGTTTCTATTTTTAATCCTGACATAGAGTTTTTCCTTTCCTGGTTGATGATACACAAATTATAACACAATATCTGTCAGGCACATAGTTTTATATGAATAAATATTTCCTAAAAATAGATGACAGGATGGCAGAAGGCTGGTAAAATGAAAGAAGAAATCTCTGTAAGGACTGTTGGGGAAGAACGGTTGTTTCAAGGTTGAAATTGCCCTGGCCAATGACAGCGAAGAAATAGGGAAATTCAGAAAGAATTGGAGGGATTACGATGTTAAAAGGTATTCCGGGGATTTTATCCCCCGAATTATTGAAGGTGCTTTGCGAAATGGGGCACAGCGACAGGCTGGTGATTGCGGACGGCAATTTCCCGGCAGAATCCATGGGGAAGGATGCGGTTGTCATCCGTATGGACGGGCATGGAACCCCTGAAATACTGGATGCGATTTTACAGGTATTTCCGTTGGATACTTATGTGGACAAGCCGGTAAATCTGATGGAAGTGATGCCAGGGGACAATGTTGAGACCCCTATCTGGAAAACGTATGAAGAAATTACGGCAAAGCATGACGAGCGCGGGGCAGCGGCCATCGGCCAAATTGAGCGCTTTGCATTTTATGAAGAGGCAAAGAAGGTGTATGCGATTATTGCCACCGGGGAAAGTGCCCTTTATGCCAATATCATGCTGCAGAAGGGCGTTGTAGTAGACTAAGCGATGGTTACTATTGACTGTGAATCGTAACAGGCGATGGTTCAACCCAGGACTTTTCAAAAGTCATGCGGATGTGTAAAAGATGGGCAAAGTTTTAGAGGAAGGCTCGAAATAAGATGCAGTAGTTTCCTTTGCCGGAGTGTGGGAGAAGGAAGGCGCTGCATCTTTCGTTTATACGATAGGAAATTACACCACAGCGCCAACTCTTTTTTACATTATAGGAAAGTCCGTTATGAGGCGGACATAAATTGAGAAAGTGTCTTTGGGCATTCCAATCTTTAAGAAAATCAGTACAGTATGACGGATACTGGAATGGAGGGGAACAATGTATAGGATTCTGCTTGTGGACGATGAAGCGCTCATCCGTGAGGCGGTCAGCGAGAATGTGAAATGGGAAGAGTATGGATACGAGTTGGCGGGAAGCTGCGAGAACGGAAGAGAAGCTTTGGAATTTATAGAGAAAAATCCTGTGGACGTGGTTCTTACGGATATTTGTATGCCGTATATGGATGGAATGGAACTGAGCGAAAAGCTGAGCGAGGGCTATCCATCAATCAAGATAATCATATTAAGCGGATATGATGATTTTGACTATGCGAAAAAGGCCATAAAATATGGGGTGAAGGAATATCTGTTAAAGCCGATTACTGCGGAGGAAATGGGGGAGGCCTTGCTGGCATTAAAGGCGGAGATGGATAAGGAAAAGAAAACGGAGAGAAAAATATGGGAACTGGAATCCGCCTATAGGAAAGGGCAGGAACTGTTATATTCCGATACGCTGCTGCATTTGATCCGGGGCAGCAAAGCGGACGAAGAAAGCTGTAAAGAACTGGAAAAAATAGGGCTGAACCTGGATTCGGCGGTATACAGGGTGGCAATTGTGGAGCTGGATATTTACGCCCGTTCCAGAAAATTAGATGAGAAAAGAAAAAGGGAGAGCGCTTTGATGGCATTTGTGCTGCATAATATTTCACAGGAGATGGTGCAGCAAAGCAAGGTGGGGGAGGTATGCCAGGGGAAAGACCACCGCACGTATATCCTGTTCCATTCCAATAAACCGGCGCTGCTGCGCCAAGAGGTAAAAGATATCTGCAATGAAATCATCTCTCAGATGAACCGTATTATGCAGTTGGCGGTGAATATCGGATTGGGGAGCTGCGTGACGGAAACGGAAAAGATTTACATTTCCTATGAAGAGGCGGAGGAAGCTTTGGAATATCACTATGTACTGGGCGGCAACCATGTGATGGAAATGGAAGAAATACGGGAAGAGAAAAGGCCGGCAGATGTGGAGGGGCTGCTTAACGGAATAGCCCTTCATGTAAAGGGGAATGACATCGGGAAGATAGAAGAAGACTTTGGGATTCTGGAAAAAGAACTGCGGGAGTGCCGATGTGACAGGCAGAGGGCAGGGGTGATCTTACAGCGCGTGGTGGATATGGTGGATGAACTATGCAGGGCTTCGGAGATGGAAAACGGCCAAAGGCTGGCGTGCAAAGAAGAAATCCTAAAGAAGGCATTGAATGCAGGTGATCTGGAGGAAGCTGCGGAACTTCTGAACACCTATTGCATAGAAACTGCCGGAAAGCTGGATAGCCAAAAGAACGTGGGGGGCAAGAAATATGCGGTGCTGGCTATGGACTATATAGAGAAAAACTATGGCGACTGCGATTTAAGCCTGCACTCGGTCTGCTCTTACCTGAATATTAGTTCCAGCCGGTTCAGCACGATTTTTAAACAGGCCACAGGAACTACATTTATGGATGTGCTCATCGGATGCAGAATGCAAAAGGCCAAAGAATTGCTGGAAAATACAGATATGAAGAACTATGAGATTGCAGAGCGGGTAGGGTTCAACGATTCCCATTATTTTAGCATTGCTTTTAAAAAGATTACGGGAAAAACGCCTACCGAATACGCAAAGGAAATGAGGAAATAAATGTCGGAATATAAAAATCGCTTTACGGTTTTGTCTTTGTTTAAGAGCGTAAGGTCTACCATGTTGTTCCTGTTCTCGCTGCTTATTGTCATGACGATGGTTATTTTTCTGCTGATATCGGTGAATTATACGAAGCGGACAGTTCTGGAAAATTCTACGGATTACACTTACCGGCTGGTCCGGCAGGTGAACAGGGATATTGATTCCTATATTAATTATATGGAGAACATTTCTTCCATGGTAATCCAGGGCGGGGATGTGCAGAAATATTTGTTTATGGAAATGCCGAAGGAAGACAAAGAGGAAGCCTATAACCGCATTATTACCCAGTTTAATACGGTGGTGGAAACCAGGGAGGATATTTCCAACATCGCGGTAGTGACGCCGGAGAGGAACTATATTATCAATGACGGTAAGGATACATTGAATGAAAATGTGGACTTACAGGATGTGGAATGGTATGAGAAGGCGCTGGAGGGGGAGAAAAGCATCCTCACCTTTTCCCATGTCCAGCATGTGATACGGAATAACTACAAATGGGTGGTTACCTTAAGCAAAGGGATAAAAAATCCTGCAACCGGTAAAAATGGGGGCGTTTTTTTTATCGATTTGAACTATAAGCTATTAAAGGATTTGTGCGAGAACAATAGTCTGGCTACCAACAGCTATTTATTTATTATGGATGAATCCGGGAGAATCATATACCATCCCAAACAACAACTGTTGTATAACGGGCTGATGGAAGAGCGGACCGATGAGGTGCTTGGCTGCAGTTCCGGCTATTTTGTGACACAGGAAGATGGAGACGGAAAGCTTTATACTATTTCCGTATCGGAGAAAACGGGCTGGAGGGTAGTAGGCGTAGCGGATATCTCGGAGCTGATGAGGAACAGGAAGGATACGGAATACATCTATATGCTTACGGCGGCAGTGCTGCTTTGCATCGCGATGATACTGGCTACTTTTTTTGCCACGGCCATTACCAGGCCGATTAAGGAATTGAAGGAATCTATGAAAGAGGTGGAAAAGGGGAATTTCCATACGGATGTGCCCATCCGTTCCGACAGTGAGATAGACAGCCTAGGGAATTCCTTTAACCTGATGACGGCCAGAATACGCCAATTGATGCAGCAGAATATCTATGAACAGGAAGAAAAGCGGAAAAGCGAGATGAAGGCGCTGCGCTCCCAGATTAACCCGCATTTCCTTTATAATACGCTGGATTCCATTATCTGGATGGCGGAAGGGGGGAAAAATAAGGAAGTGGTGCGGATGACTTCCGCCCTTGCTAAGCTGCTTCGGCAGAGCATCAGCAATGATAATGAGCGGATTCCCCTGGAAAAGGAAATCAATTATGCCGGCAGCTATCTGACCATTCAGAAGATGCGTTATAAGGATAAGCTGGAATATGAAATCGAGGTGGAAGAAGAAATCAAGAAGGAGGAGGTCATCAACCTGATTTTGCAGCCGTTAGTGGAAAACGCCATTTACCATGGAATCAAATACAAAGGCTCCAAAGGGCTGATTCGGATTGTAGGATATGGGGAAGGGGATAGGATAATCCTGAAAATTATCGACAACGGAATCGGGATGGACGAGGAGACGCTGGAAAGGATTTTTGATAAATCCAAGGAGAGCGAAGGGAAGAACGGGGTCGGCGTTTATAATGTGCAGACGCGTATCCGGCTGTATTATGGGGCGGAATACGGGCTTCGGTTTGAAAGCGTGCCAGAGGAAGGAACTACGGTGACGATTACGATTCCCAGGATTGGAGCAGGGAATGAGGTGCCGGGATAGGTGTGTCGGAAATTTAAGCAGGGAATTTCGATGGGGCACCGGGATTGGAAAGGAATAGGGATATATAGGGATGCGTGTAAAGAATGTGCGGCTATGGGTGGCCGTAGGGATTGTAGCAGCGGTTTTGGGTATTTTTTTCTGGCAGAATAGCAGGAGGGTGGAAAGGAATTACCGTATTATTTTTATCCCCAAGGTGATAGATGAGGATAATGATTTCTGGAAACAGCTAATCGAAGGGGTGGAGATGGCAGCAGCGGAAAATAAGATGGAACTGACGATTGTGGCCCCGGAGACAGAAAATGACTATGAAGCGCAAAATGAACTGATAGAATGGGCGATTGGGCAGAAACCGGATGCCATCCTGTTAACCCCCTGCAGTTTTACGGAGACAACGCCTTATGCGAAAATGGTTACGGAAGAAGGAATCCCCCTTGTATTGATAGATTCGGCGGTGGATGAGGATATTGCGGATACACTGATTGCCACGGATAATGTGAAACTGGGGGAGGTGGAAGGGAACTATATGAAGCAGTATGCCACCAAAGATTCCCAGATTGTCATCGTCGGCCATGTGGAAGGGTCTTCTACGGCCATTGAGAGGGAGAAGGGGGTACGCAAAGGGCTGGGGGAATACGAAGACAGGATTGTGGATGTGGTCTTTTGCGATTCGGATTATGATAAGGCCTATGCACTTATGATGGAATTGATTGAAAAATACCCGGATATTGATTTGGTGGCCGGGCTGAACGAATACTCGGCAGTGGGGGCGGCCAGGGCAATCAAGGAAAAGGGGCTTCACAAAAGGATACGGGTAGTGGGTATCGACAGTTCCCTGGAAGAAATACAGATGCTGGAGGAGGGCGTATTTGAAATTATTGTTATCCAGAACCCTTTTAAGATGGGATATCTGGGCGTGGAGGCTGCCGGGAAGCTGCTGAATGGGGAGAAGGTGCCCAAAAATATCGATTCCGGCTGTGAATTAATTAAAAATGACAGCGTGTATACGGAGGAAAACCAGAAGCTGTTGTTTCCCTTTAGGGAGGAGTGAGGGTTAAGGGGGATTTACATATGATAAGAATCGGGATATGCGAGGATGAGAGACAGCAGCGGCAGGTGCTGGAGGAAATGGTGTGCCGGATTGCCGATAAACTGAATTTGAACAGGGAAGTGAAGTGTTTTCAAAGCGGAGAGGAATTATTGGCGGAGATAGATTTGAGCGGTTCCATGGATATCGTGCTGCTGGATATTGAGATGGAAGGGGCAGGCGGTGTGGAGACGGCTAAGAGCATCCGGGAAGCGGACAACAGGGCCATACTAATTTTTGTATCCTTTCATGACCAATACTGCAAAGAATTGATGGGTGTGCAGCCCTTTGATTTTATAGATAAGCCGGTGGAGGAAGAACGGTTGGAACCGGTTCTAAGGCGGGCGGTAAAGGTGCTGGGGGATAAGGAGGAAATCTTTGAGTATAGTTACCAAAAGGCCCTGTACAGGATTCCGGTGAGAAAAATCTGCTATTTTTACAGCGAGAGGAGGAAGATACATATATGCTGCCAGGATGGCGAGCGGGAGTTTTATCAGAAGCTGGATGAAGTGGAGGCGCAGATGGGGCGCCTGAATACAAAATTCGTCCGTATCAGCAAATCCTATCTGGTAAACGTATGGCATGTGGAAGAGTTTTATTATGATAAGCTGGTCATGGATGACGGCCAGAAATTGAGCATCGCAGCCAGATACAGGGATAAAGTGAAGAGTATGTATATAGGGATGATAAAGTGAAAAGCGGCAGATTGGGATGATGAAGCAAAAAGCAGCAGATTAGGATGATGAAGCAAAAGTATGTATACAGGAATCATGAAGGGGAACGTGAGATGATGAATGGATTATTGGTAGTCATAGAAGTTTTTTCGGTGATATGCCAGAGAATATACACACAGAAGATTCTGACAAGAAGAAATGATAATAGAATAATGGAATACTGCATATGGGGAAGCTATTTTATCATATTCAACTATATTACATACCATGTTTCTAATAGTGCATGGGGAAATATATTAATTTTTAACATTTCATTTTTTTTCATGCTGCGCATTTTATATACCGATTCAATAGGCACTATATTTGCAGCAACGATATTCATGGCGCTCAATGGGGCCGTTTCAGAAATGATTGCCTATTATGGATGCCAGCTTCTCATACATGGACATGTTATAGGATTGGTTCAGGGAACGGAAAAATATCTTATGATATTGGTATCCAAACTGCTGATGTTCCTTTTTATAAAAATAATGCTGGCTATGGCCAAAAGAAGAGACCGCATAAAGCTGAAACCGGAAGAATGGGGGGAAATATTTGCGGTTCCGGCAGGGAGCATCGTGATTCTGGCAGCGATGATTTCACACAACAATAGGACAAATGGGTTTCTGGACATCCTGGCAGTGCTTATGGTACTGGCGATTAATGTATTTACCTATTACCTGTATGATAAGATGGGGCAAATCGCAGAGAGCAGGGCCAGGGAGGAATTTCTCCAGGAGCAGGGCGAATATTATGTGAAGCAATACAACGAAAACAGGAATTTATGGGTGGAAATGAGCGAATTCCGGCACAATATGAGCGAAAGATATCTGGTGGAGAAGGTACTGTTGGATAAGAGGGATTACGAAGCGCTGGGGAAGCTTTATGACAATTCCCTGGAAAAGCTGTATAAGCAGAAGATGGCAGCCAATACGGGATGCCTGTATTTTGACAGTATCATAAACTATAAAGCGGCAATCGCAAAGACTTTTGGCACAGAGCTGAAAACGGACCTTATGATTCCGGCGGATATAAAGGTAAACACGGAGGATATCTGCATTTGCCTTGGGAATTTACTGGACAATGCCATAGAGGCGTGCAAAAAATTAAAAGAGGAAAGAAAAATTGCGTTGAAAATAAGGGTGGATAGGAAAAACCTGATAATAATAATATCAAACCCTTATGAAGAAGCCCGTATCCTGGAGGAAAATAACTATCTGACGACGAAGAGGGAAAAGGAAAGGCATGGGTTTGGGCTGAATATTGTAAAAAAGATTGCGGACAGGTATGACGGGGAAGTCTTGATTGAAGACACAGGGCAGGAGTTTACGGTTACGGTTTTCTTTTATGGGATATTTGAATGAATTTTTAAACACGCTTTTGGGAAGCTGCTGGGATAATCGCGTCCTGGCGGCTTTTTTTATACTATAGGATATTACGCCACAGAGTTGTAAGTCACCAAGAAAGAATGCGAAGCATTCTTTGGAATTGGCCGCTGGGCCAATTCTTTTTTATGCGCTGGGCCAACTCTTTTTTACGAAAGTTACATATAAACATACTAATTATTACATGGTGCGTTTTTGGGGGTGAAAATGTGATAAAAATATAGTAGGAGTGAGCAGGAAGAAAGTTGGATGGGCTTGTACTGCCATAGGCGGCATGTCCGGAAATGTGAAAAAGGAGGCAGGAATGGGGGCAATTACACAGGGTGAGATTAGGGTAAAGACAGCTTTGCCGATTAGGAGCATCAGTCACTTTACTATGGAGGTGAGAGAAAACCATCATGGGGCGATGATGCTGGAAGGGGAGATTGCAGAGGAAGAGTGGGAAGGGGCATTGCAGCTTCCATTGCTTAATCAAGAGGTGGAGGTAGAAGGGAAAGGGGAACTTTTATTTGCCGGAGCAATAAGGAATGTATGGATGGGGAAGCAGGGAAGGGGATACAGTGTCTCCTTACAGGGGATAACAGGTACATGCAGGCTGGATACAGGAAAGAAGAACCGTATCTTTCAGGATGTTGGCTGTACATACCGGCAGATTATCCGGAAGGTGTTGTCAGGTACGGAGGAATCCTTTGCCAGCTTCTTTTCAGAAGATAAAGTGGTAGAAGCCCCTATATTCCAAATAGAGGAGACGGATTGGGAATTCATCCTGCGGCTGGCAAGCCATATGGGCGCAAGGGTCACTCCTTATATAGGACGCAGAGCCGGGATGGCAGTGGGTATGAGAGAAGGAGGCGGGGTACATACGTTGGAAGAAGGGCTTTGTGAACGGATTTGGATGGACGAGGAAAGCCATGGGATGGTTCGAAGGCTTAGGTGCTGCGAGAATTTGAACGTAGGGGAACGTATAAGATTTCGAGGAGAGGAACTCATAGTATTGCAAAAGGACTGCCGGCTGGAAAAGGGTCTGCTCTATTTCTACTATGAAACCATGCCCTCGCATGCTGCCCGTAAAAGGAAAGGGGAAGCAATGAAATATAAGAACCCGGAACAGGATGGGATTTTGCTGCAGGCTGTTGTGCTGGACAGGAAGGAAGAACTGCTGAAAGTAAGGTTCGATATAGAAGGAGGGCAGAATACGGTGGAAACCTATTGGTATCCCTGGAGGCCGGAAACTGGAAATGTGATGTATTGCATGCCGGAAAAGGGGGAAACAGTCTACATCAGACTGGGGGATTCGGGCGGAGGGAAAGAACGTGTCATTTACGGTATCCATAAGAACGGGAAAGGTAATCCGGAGATGAAGCCCCGGAATCGTTATTTTACCGCTTCAGGGCAGAAACGCATGTATCTGCTGCCGGATGAAATGGGATTCCAAAGCCTGGCAGGAAGCAGCCCGTTGGAAATGCGGATATCCGATTCATCGGGGATGGATGTAATCAGCAATAGGAAAGTAGTCCTTTCAGCCAAGGATACCATAGGGCTTCGGGCCGGAAATATCAGTTTCCGGGCGCCCAAAGAAATATCCATGGTAAGAAGGAATCCGTTATCGCCTACGGTGCTCAATATGTGCAATGGATTCGATTCCATTGGGGGGAGCAATGAAGTGACGATGAGGGGGAACGGGAGTGTGGAACTGCCTTTTTTTGGAGAGCAGGATAGAGGAGCCGATGGCGGCAGGACGCAGGACGGGGCAGCCGGGCTGCAGCTGCAAACCATGACAGGCACTAGCGGAAATGCAGAAACGGAGACAAAGATGGCAATCCTGGCTTCTACGCCGGGTGTGGAAATGGCGGAAGGGTTGGAGAGACAGCTGGAAGGAATCCGGGTGAACAGGATGATGGAGAGGATGGAATATGAGTAAAGCAATTTGTACAGGCGGAATGGGAAAGAACCCAGCCATAGAGAAAATTAACCAGCTAAATGAAACCAGCAGCCGCATGCAGGCAGCCGCAGTGTTGGAAAGGAGGGCTTTTGCAGAAGAAAGAGAACGAGGCGAAGGAAGTACAGTACGCAGAAGGAAGCAAATCGTGGATAAGTTCGGGATTTGTTTTGAAAGGGGAGAATCGGAGTGAGGGTGCTTTTTACAGATAATGAGGAAAACTGTAGTCAGGATAAGGTACTTATGGAGGATAGGGAGTTTGAGGCGGGGAATATCCTTATGGCGGTGCCTTTGGATTTTCAGGAGATGGAGGAATGGCGGAAGGCTGCGCTGTATCCGTGGGAGAAGCGTCCGGAACTTATTCTGCAAAATAAGGAAGGAACTGTGCATATGACGCTGCAACTGCTAAAAAGGGAGTGGCCGGAAACGGAAACCTTTCAGGCCATATTGGAAATGGGCAGGCTTTTAGAAGGCACTTTTCCCGTCTATGAACAATCGGAGGTATATCTGATGGAAACGGAGAAATCAGTTATTGGGTGGCTGATTCTGAAAATGAAGGAGCGGGAGGAAGAGCATGTTAAAGCAATCTGGCCTCTGGATGAGGGAATGGCTCTTTATACGCTGACTTACCGGGAGAAAGAAAGGGAAAAATGGCATGTGCTCAACCGAAGGATGCTTGCGTCTGTCAGGCCTGGAAAAGGCAGTGAATGGTAAAAGAGTGGTGGCAGGATGACTGGGGAAGGAGGGAGGGCATACATGATACCGGTGATGGAAGCGGATTTTGACCGATATCTTTTGAGAATAGAAAAGGAATTGGATAAAGAGGAACGGCTTATAAAGGAGAAGGAGAAAACAGATTTGGGCTTAGGATTTTCGATAGATGTTCCTAAGGGATTTGCGCCTGCAAGGGAGCATTCGGCGGATATTTACTGGAGCATAAACCGCCCCCTGGCAGTATGGATAAGAGATGGGGGCAGAGTGGGATTTTCCTTTCAAAGGGTAGAAGGAGGAAGGCCAGAGGGTCTGGTGAAAAGCGGACTCCTGTCATTTTCCAAGGAAATCCGCAGGATGTTGGAACAGGCGGATGGAAGGACGGTATTTTATGGAGAAGGCATTACCCCGAAAGGGATAGGATGGCTGGAATATAAAAGTTTCGCGGAAGAAAAACGGGTGTATCAGCTTCTTTGCTTTTTCCAGGCAGGAGGCTGGGATGTACTGGGAAGCTTTTATTGCAGCTACGAAGAATACGAGAAGTGGAGGAAGGTATTTTTTTGTATGATGCAGACAGTGGAAATACAGGAAGGAGGGGAAGAATAGATGAGGGAATATGGAATACTGGCAGGACCCATAGGTTTTTTGGCGATTTTGGATTTACATATGGAACTGGCATACAATGCCCATGGCAGGCTGAGGGTTTCCGGCTATATCAGCGATGAGGAAGAAGAGAGGAATTTGGAACTGCTGTCAAAAACAGTGTGGGAAACCATAAAAGAGGTTGGAAAAGATGGGGAGAAGAGGACGATATTCTGCGGAATTGTGACAGGGTTTTCTTTGCAGACGGAAAATGACCAGAAAAAATTGTGCCTGGATTTAAAAACGGGAAGCTGTCTTTTGGATGAAAGGAAAAGGCTGTTTTCCTATCAGGATTCCGCGTATACTTACCGGCAGCTTTTCCTGGATAAAATGAAGGAATATCCGGAGAGCGGGATTATCTTCGGCGAGTTGCCGGAAGGGGGAACCGGTGAGCTTATTCTGCAATATGAAGAGACGGACTGGGAATTTCTTATCAGGATGGCCAGCAGGAAAGGGCAATTTTTGACTGCAGAAGAGGAGGTTTCGGGAGTAAAGATATATTATGGCCTTCCGGCAGGGGAGACGTTCCCTTTCCCGGAGGAGGGGATTTATACCATAGGAAAAGACCTGGAGGAATACCGGAAGAGGAAAGCGGAGGGGATGGCGGATCTTAGCGAGCAGGATTCTCTGCAGTATGTCCTTACTGTCAGGGAAAAGCATAGAATAGGCAGCCGTACGGCAATCAAGGGCAGGGATTTTTACCTGTATCGGCTGGAAGGGGATTATATTCAGGGGGAAATGCTCTATCGTTGTCATCTGTGCCGTCGAGGCTGGTTAATGCAGGGGAAACAATGGAATAAAAAAATAAGAGGCTGCAGCCTGGATGCGGTGGTAAAGGAAGTATATGAGGATAAAGTAAGGGTGCAAATCATCGCAGATGAAAATAAAGGGCAGGATATCAACCTCTGGTATCCTTATGCTACGGTGTATTCCACTCCGGACGGAACAGGGTGGTACTGTATGCCTGAGCCAGGCGACCAGGTGAGACTGACAGTTCCGGAGAAATGGGAGGGAGAAGCATTCGCAGCAAGCTCTGTCCATATGGAAACGGAAAGTAAAGACAGGAAGAACCCGGAGCATAAAATCATGAAGAGCAAATACGGAAAAGAGATTCGCTTTACCCCAGATTCGATTGTCATTACCAATAATCAGGGAACCAGGGTAGAGTTGGTGGACGGAGAGGGGATTCATATGGTCAGCGCCCATTCCATCCTCCTGGAAGCGGAAGAAGACCTGACGGTTTCCAGCGATACCGGCTCCCTGACGGTGGCAGGCACATCCTCCGTAAGGATGACGCAGCAGGGAACAGGAATCCTGTTAGAAGAGGGAATATTCTTTACAGGGGGAGAACTGAGGGTACAGTAAGAAAAAAACGGACTCAAATCAGGGGGAGAAGATATGAATCTGGCAGAACGCAGGGAAAGCCTGTTGGAAGATGGGAAAAAGGGGATGGAAGAGCTGTTTCCGTGCCGGATGGAAAAGCTGAAAGAGGAATGGAAGCAGGAAGGGCTGCGGGAACAGATGCGGGGAAGCTTTATGGAATTATTCCATTTATGGCGGGAGAGGGAAGGGGAGAGGGCTGTGGCAGGCAGCCTGGGCATCTGCTGCCTAAGGAGCAGCATTGTGATGCGCCAGTATAGGATGCTTCTTGTCCTTTGCGGAGAAGAGTTTTATCTGGATTCCCATGTACAGGAAAGCGCCTGGAAGCCTGCCGGATTCTTCGAAGGGTTTGAAGAGGATATGGAAATACTCTGCAGCGGCTTGAAGAAAAAGTATCCGAGACTGTGCCGGTGGGAAGTGGAGAGCGTGCGCCTTTTTAGTGTGGAATATTACTATGCAGCTATTGGGAAGCTTTGTAAAGATTGGAAAGAAGAGATTATAAAGTGGGCGGAGGAAAGCGGACTGCGGATGGGGGAAAGGTTCTTTCTGTATTTCGGGGAATACCGGGGGAGGGGGGAACTCTTGGACGAGGGAAAGGATGATGTGAAATGAAAAGGGCAGGAAAATTTTTGGTATTAGAGGCTCAGGAGGGCAATCCGGTTCCCCGTATTGTACAGTGGCAGGATAAGGTGGATTTGCCGAAGCTGTACAGGGAAGGCTGCCAAAGCCTGCCCCGGATGCTGATGCTGGATATGGAAACGGGGATGGATTTTTTCTATCCCGATTTCCTGTTCCATCCGGTACTTCTGGTTTCCAGGGAAGCGATGGAAGTCATATGCCTTTATGAAGAGGGGATGGCCTTTTGCTTCTGTGCCTTGTTTGACAGAAAGAGAGAGGAAGGAATCGCATATTATTGCCCGGTGCTGCCGGAAGAAGAGGGGCATGTACTATACAGGAAAAGAAAAGGGAATGGATTTGAATACAGGATTCGCCTGGATTTGGCGGAAAGCCTTCTGCGCAGGGAGGCATCGGGATTTGTGTTGAAGGAGTAGAGAATAAGAGGAACAGCGGACAAAAGCAGGAAAGGCGCAAAAAACTGCGCAGAAATGGGGTAAAGTATGGGGAAAGAGTATCTGGTAGAAGGAGCCAGGCTGATGTGTATCCATGGGAGCGGGGTTTCGCTGCTGAAAGTGCCGGTAGGGCACGGGTATATCAGCGGGGGCAGGAAAAAGGCCAACTGCAGGGACTGCAAGGCCTGCGAGAACATCCCGTATTTCGGGGGATGCAGGCTGAATAAGACAAGCCACACCTGTGAGGGCTTTATGAAGCTGGCGGACAGATGGGAAAACACGGAGGCCTCCCTGACGAAGCCCGAGAAGGTGGACGGGGAGGATGCCATTACCATGGACAGCGTGCTGCTGTGCAAAAAGGGCGGGGTAATCATACCCCTGACATCCGGCCAGGGGTATGAGGAGAGGGTGGACCTGCTGGCATTCTGGGGGCGGTTCCGGGATGCGCTGCTCTGGGCGGCGGGGAAGGATCTGGGGTGCCAGGCCTTCGGCGGCGACCCGGTGAACATGAATACAGGGAACTTCGTCTATGAAAAGGAGGACCTGGTGACCGGGGGCAGGACGAAGCTGTCCTTTGGCATGTGCTACAACTCGGTGGACGGGCACGGCGGGTGCATAGGGGAAGGCTGGCGCCACAGTGGGGAATGGTGTCTGGAAAAGGGGGCAGGGGGGATGGTGTACCTGCATACTGGGGAAGGGAAGAGGACCCCCTATTCCCGTTCCACAGGGGGTATATATACGCCGCCCCTTGGAGGGATCGGGCTGCTTAAGGAAGTGCCTGGCGGCTTCCTCTATGGGGCAGGGGGCGGTCTGGAATACCGGTTTGACAGCGCCGGGCGGCTGGTGTGGAAAACGGACAGGGAGGGGAACCGGGACAGCTACAGCTATGATGCGGAGGGTCGTCTGGCAGAGGCCAGCGGGGCCAACGGTGGGAGGCTGACCTACCATTATAACAGGGAGGGGAGGCTGACCCGGGTAAGCGACCATACGGGGAGGGAAGTGTGCCTCTACTACAGCTACGGGAAGCTGAAACGCTATGTGGACGCCTGCGGGCATGCATATACATATACGTACAATGAAAACGGGAGGCTGGAAAGCGTGGAGACGCCGGGAGGGGTGAAGGCGTTTGAGAACCGGTACGACAGCCTGAACCGGGTGGTGAGGCAGGAGATGGCGGACGGGGGCGTGACGGAGCTAAAGTATGACGACAGGAACCTGACAACATGGCAGAAGGAGCCCAACGGAAATATCGTGGCGTATGAGAGCGATGAAAGGTTCCGGAATACCCGGACGGTATACCAGGACGGGGAGGAGACCTTTGCGTATAATGACAAAAACCAGATAAGGCGGTATGTGGACAAGCTGGGGAACGTGACCAGGTACCAGTACGATGAGAGGGGGAACCTGACCGGTTTGACGGATGCGTTGGGCGGGCACAGAAGCTATCAATATAATGCGGAAGGGTTATTATTGAACATCTGTGTGGAAGGGAAAAAAATGGTATCCAATGCTTACGATGAAGCCGGGCGCATAACCAAGCGTGAGGATGCCCTGGGGCGAAGCCGGGCATATGTATGGAATGCGAATGGACAGCCGGAACAGATCATCCTTCCGGACAAAAGCCGGGTTTTATTTGCTTATGATGAAAGGGGGAACGTACAAAGCATTACAGACCCTTATGGCAGCCGGATAAGATATGAATATGATGCCTTGAACCGTGTAGTATCCACTGCGGATGAGGAAGGAAATAAGTTTTTCTATACTTATGATGAAAGAAACCATCTGCTTTCTATGACGAACCCAGAGGGGAATACAAGGAGATACACATATAACCTCAGCGGAAAGCTGGTACAGATAGATGATTTTGATGGAGGGATACTCACCATTTCCTATAATGCTGCGGGGAAGCCGGAAACTTTTACAGACAAGGAAGGGAATCGGATACATAGAACATATGACAAGATGGGCAATGTAGCAAAGGAAGTCTCCCCTACAGGGGCAATCTCAGCTTTTTGGTATGACGGGAATAACCGGCTGATAAGGATGGAGAGGAAAGGGGATGAAGGGGAAGAAACCGTTTGTAATTATGTATATGACCCCAACGGGAATCTCCTTTGCATCAGTCTGGGAACAGGGGATGAGGCGTTGGCGGAAACCTTTTATGAGTATGATTCCTTAAACCGTATTTCTGTAGTGACAGACCCGGCAGGGGGGAAAACCTGCTATACTTATGACAGGAGGACAGGGAAGGTTAGCAGCATTACGGATGCGGCAAGAAACAAAAGAACCTTTCGCTACTACGATACCGGGGAACTGGCGGAAGCAACGGATATCAGGGGGAATACAACCCGTTATGAATACAATGGGCTGGGGCAGATATGCCGGATTACAGACGGTGCAGGGAGGGTAATGGAATATTTCCATGAACCTGGCGGCAGGCTGCAAAGGAGCGTTTATCCGGACGGAAACCAGATATGCTATGAATATGACAGCCTGGGCAGGGTAAGCGGCAGGGTGAACAGCCAGGGATATCGGATTTCTTATCAGTATGACTGTATGAGCCGTCTGGTAAAGGTGCTAAGCAGTGAAGGGCAGGAAAAAACGTATGCTTATGATGCCGCCGGAAACGTGGTCTCTGTTACGGACGCCTGTGGGTTTACCACCAGGTACAGATATACGTTGAACGGGAAACTGAAAGAGGTGGAGGATTCTATGGGAAACAGGACTGGCTATGGTTATGATGCGGCCGGGCGGCTGACATCAGTCTGCCAGTACGGGAAAGGCGGGGAGGAAGATCGCATCACAATATTCGAAAGGGATGCCTTGGGGCAGGCGAAGCGTATCCGGGATGGGATGGGCGGAGAAGAGACGTACCAATATGATGCACTGGGCAGGATGACAGGGAAAACAGATAAAGAGGGGCTGGAAACCCGGTATACCTATACTCCCGATGGCCGTATAGAGAGTATCCTGTATGGGGATGGCAGGCAGGCGGAGTTTGCCTATACGCCTTTGCGCCAGCTCGCTTTGGTAAAGGACTGGCTGGGCGAGACGAGGATTGAGAGGAACAGGCTGGGGGAGCCATTGTGGATTATGGACCATGCAGGCCATAAGGTAGGCTATGAGTGGGGACAGTTCGGGGAACGGAAAGGGATGATATACCCGGACGGCACGAAAATCAGTTACCGTTATGATGATTTGCTGCGCCTGACAGAGCTGGAGCGTTCACCCAGGGGGCCGGAGGGGCTGCATATCTCCTGCCGGTATGACGGGCAAGGCAGGCTGGCGGAAAAGAAATGTGGGGGAAACCGTACAAAGTGGCATTATAATTCCCAGGGGCAGCTAAAGGAACTGGCTCATGAAGACGGACAGGGCACACTGGAGCGCTTCTGCTACGAGTATGACGCTATGGGGAATAAAACGGCCATCCGGAAAGAAAGGAGGGGGCTTCCGGAAGAAAGCGGCAGCTACCGCTACTGCTATGACGGACTGGGCAGGCTCATGGAGGTATGGAAAGACGGGAAGCCGCTGCGCAGCTACCAATACGATTCCTTTGGCAACCGCATTGGCATGGGGGATTATATGAAGGGCACGCAGGCCGCCTTTGCTTATGATGCCTTAAATCGGCTGGAGAAGGTGGCAACATGGAAGCCGGACGGCCTGCCGCAGGGGAATGGGGCGGCAGGAAGTCAACCACAGGAAGGGGCTATGGCAGAGTTTGTTGATGACAAGGCAGTATGTAGAAGCTATACTTATGACAAGAGGGGGAACCTGACCGGGGAATACCGGGAAGGGGAGCTCGTCCACGGCTATGCCTATGGCGCCTCGAACCGCCTGGAAAGGGCATGGGATAATGCCGGGCGGGAAGCGTCCTACTCCTACAATGGGCTGGGGCAGCGGACCGGTCGGTCGGAAGGGGAACAAACGGAAGCATACCTGTTAGACCTGACGAAGCCATACCACAATCTGCTGGGAACAGAAAGCGGGGAACTAAGACATCGTTTCTACTGGGATTATGGATTGGCAGCGGAGGAAGAGACAGGGCGGCTTCCCCGTTATTACCTGCAAGATGAGCTGGGCAGCCCCTTGCGCGTGCTGTACAGCACAGGGAATGGGGAAGTGTACGGGTATGACGAGTTTGGGCAGGATCTGTATGAACCTGAGAAAGGGCGGAAGGCAGGACGGTACAGCAGACAGGGGGAAGGGCAGCCCTTTGGCTATACCGGATACAGGTATGACGGCATAAGCGAAACCTATTTTGCACAGGCGAGGGAATATAAGGCGGGGTTGGGGAGGTTTGCTGCCACAGATAAGGCAAGGAAAAACGGGGCAGTGCCTATGGCGCTGAACAAGCATGCCTACTGTTTAAACAACCCTTTGCGGTATATTGACCGGAACGGAAGGGAAGAGGAAGAGTGCAGCGTCTATTACTTAAATAATATGGATGGGGCAAAAATTTTTGGACATAACGCTATACTTGTAAAGGATAGTGATGGAACGAGTGAGTTTTTCAGTTTTATGGGAACGGGGGAAATGCCCAAAGTGCTCGAACCGACATATAATGCCTGGGGGTATATGGGGCATGAATCGCTGACAAAGGAGGAGACGGAAGCATTTTTAGAGACAGGCGATATATTTATTCAAATGGCTGATGAAACGATTAGAAATTTTGATAATTATGATAGGGCTTTGGAAAAAAGCATCAGTAAGGAAGAGTATAATCAGCTAATACAGGCTGCCCAGTATTATGTAGACTTATTTGAGAAGAATAAAGGAATAACTATTGAAACGGTTGAACCGGATGAAGATGCTATTTATAACCTATATTTCCATAACTGCGATACTGTGGCAGGGGATATCATATCCACCATTGACCCTTCTTTCAGTGCATGTCAGGATGGGATGCTAGATACAACCCCTAATAATAGCTATTATGTAAGGATGAAGGTGCTGCAAAAGTCCTGGAGAAATATAGAAATAGGGGAAAACAGCTTTTGGGAGAAGTCAATTTCTCAACCAGGGCTGTATTATATGAAATTTGCGACGGACAAGATAATAGAAAATTACCTGAAAGAATGTTCGGACGGTTTATTAAAATCTTTGGGAATAAAAGGAGAGGACGCATGCGGAGGAGATTAAAGGCAAAGAAGGTTATCCCTATTGGTATTTTGGCAGTATGCTTGTTGCTTATGTACAAAGTTTTTTGGCTGGATAAGCATATAGAGAAGGAGAAGGCAGTTCTTTATGTGGAGGGAGCGGAAGAATTTGAAAAGAAAATACGGAAAGAGAACTGCATTATTATACCAGACTGTAAAGAATATCTGACAGATTATGATAGTGAAAAACAGACACTTCTGTATATCAATAACCAAGATGAACTGGTGGAAAAAAATTTGTGGACTGGAGAGGCTACTGTATTAAATATAGGTGTAGATGGAAATGTAAGAAACCTCCGATATGGACCAGAGAATGATGAAATTTCATATATAAAGGAGAGAGACCATAATACAGGGGATATTTATATCTATGATATGGATGAAGATATAGAGAAAAAGGTGACAGATTGTGTATATTCATATTGGAGAAATACTTATGTCTGGAAAGACAAAAGTACGCTATTTACAATAAACCGGGTTGGTGAACGTTATATGCAGGGATTGTTTGTATGGGGTGAAGACAGTGGAAGGCAACCAATAGAGGATGTATCTTCGCCTAGTTGCTGTATAGCATTAAGTAAAGATAATAAAATTTATTGTATTTTAGAATGGTTAAAATTTAATGGTATTACGATAGAATCTAGGTATAAACTGATGGAAGTAGATTTAAAAAATAATACAGTGAAAAAACTGACCGATATAGATACGCAAAGTAATTTTTTATTAGAATGTATAGATGATAAATACCTTGTTTATGTGGAGGAAGGCAGCTATGAAAGAAGGAGCAAAGTATACTGCTATTATATAGAAACAGGAGAGAAGAAATGCATTTTTAAGACGAATAAGGAGATTGTTGGGGTTTTTGTGAAGTAAAAGGCAGGCTATAAGTGAGGGGCAACCTGGATGGGGATATCAGGAAGGGAAGCCCCTTACGTATGGTGAGATACCGTGACAAGGGATAACATATCCGTCACTGTTCCTTGCTTTAACGGCAGAGAAGACAATAGAAAATTACCTGAAAGAATGTTCGGACAGTTTATTAAAATCTTTGGGAATAAAAGGAGGGGACGCATGCGGAGGAGATTAAAGGCAAGGAAGGTTATCCCTCTTGGTATTTTGGCAGTATGTCTATTTATGATATATAAAATCATTTGGTTGGATGCACATATAGAGAGGGAGAGAGCAGTTATATGTGTGGAGGGAACAGATGAACTTGAAGGAAAAATTAAGAAGGAGAACTGCATTGTAATATCGGATTGTAGAAATAAGTTGACTGATTATAATAGTGAAAAACAGACCCTCCTGTATATTAATAACCAAGATGAACTGGTGGAAAAAAATTTATGGACTGGAGAAACGAAGATACTAGATATAGAAGGAAATATAAGGAAGCTTCAATATGGGCCAGGGAAAGATAAAATTACATATGTAAGGGAGGAAGATGCTAATATAGGGGATATATATACCTACAATCTGGATGATGGTGTGGAGAAACGGATAACTGATGGTTTTCCTTCAAGGTGGCTGAATACATATGCCTGGAAAGATGAAAGCACGTTGTTTACAATGAATCGTAATCGGCATGGCGAGCGTTATGATGATGCATTATTTGTATGGAGGGAAGGGGGTGAAAAAGAACAAATAAATGATACATCTTCAATTTGGAGTATAGCTTCAGGGGAAGACGAGAATAAAATATATGGCATTATCCAAGGGTGCAGATTTAATGGAATTACTATTGAATTTAAATATAAACTGATAGAGATAGATTTAAAAAATAATGCAGTGAAAGAATTGACCGATATAGATTCGGAAGATAATTTTTTGCTGGAATGTATAGATGATAAATACCTTATTTATGTGGAACAAGAGAGATATAAAAGAAAAAGTAAAGTATATTGCTATTATATAGAAACAGGGGAGAAGAAATGCATTTTTAAGACGAATAAGGAGATAGTGGGGGTCTTTGTGAAGTAAAAGGTCAATTTCTTGACAGAAATTGGTGACATATGCTATACTCCTTTAAAAGCATATGGTTTCTTTTGGTGAAAACTTATCGTGTACAGTACATCTGTATCTATCGGACATTCTGTTCTCATGTTCTTGAAATCCTGCTTTTGAAAACCCATTAATAAAATTTGATAAGGCAGGAAAGGATAAGGGGCAGCTGGGTGTATTTTCTGGCAGCTGGCAGCTTATACGGGCATTTAACATTGGTATTTTATATCGGTATTCTGCATCGGTGTTTTTCACCGCATAGACATTCTGTACCACATCAGCTGTTTAGGCCGCACTTTCCTGCAATAAGGAGGAAATGTATGGAAAAAAACGTAGTTACAAAACTGGAAGGCCTGAACCTAATAAACCGGTTTCTGTTCGATGAGGTGATGGAGGACAGGGAGTCCTACCAGGCCACGGTGAGCATCCTGCTTGGGGAGGACATACAGCTGCTGGACGAGCCGGAGACGGAAAAGGAACTGAGGGTATCGCCGGAACTTCGGGAAATCAGGCTGGATGTGGTCAGCATGGACAAAGGCGGTAAACTTTACTATACGGAGATGCAGCAGAAGAACACGAAGAACTTAAGGCGGAGGAGACGGTACTACCAGGCGCAGCTGGATGTATCCCTGTTAGCGCCGGGGAGCAAGGATTTTAACCTGTTGAGCGACAGCTGCCTTATCCTGGTGTCGCCCTTTGATATCTTTGAAAGGGGGTTGTACCGGTATACCTTTGAAAACATCTGCAAGGAATGCCCGGACCTAAAGCTGGAAGACGGGGCTTCCAGGGTATTTATCAATACGAAGGGGAAAAACAAATGTAGTTTCTCCCAGGAGTTTTTGGACTTTATGGAATACATAACTAATACAACAGACGAAGCGGCGGAAAGGACAAAGAGCCAAAAGATAAAACGGATTCATGAACAGGTAAAGAGAATCAAACTGTCGGAGAAGATGGGGGTGAAGTATATGCAGCTGTGGGAAGAAAAGGCATATATACGTGAAGAAGGGTATGAAGAAGGGTATGAAGAAGGAGATAAAAAACGGCTTATCCATACAATATGTAAAAAGCTGAGAAAGGGGAAAGCACTGGAACAAATAGCGGATGAGGTGGAGGAAAGCCTAGACCTGGTAAGGGGAATTTGCCTTGTGGCGCAAAAAGAAGCTCCGGATTATGACTGTGATAAAATCTATGAAATATTGTATGGGGCGGAACTGACTATTCATTCATACAAATAATGCAAATCAAGATGCGGAAACATGGTGATAATTGAATAGATTTTGTATCCAAACGATGATATGATTATATCAATTAGCAGCCGGTCATAACACAACAATCATAATAAAGAGGTGATACTATGACAGAAAATGAATTATTACCAAGATTAAGTACAATTGAATCTTGTTATACATCGACTTATGATAGATACAAAGATAATGTTGAAACATGGTGAAAGTTGGCTTAAAGGCATTGAATATGAATTGTTTATGCAAATCAAGAAAGCAGGGGTTCGAAAGGGTTTCTGCTTTTTTTGTGCGCAAAATTAGTTCTGTCCATCTTGGAATTTCGACAAGATTTTACGAAAGTTACATATAAACCTATTAATTATTACATGTTGCGTTTTGGGCTATAAAAATGTGGTAATATATGAAAAAAGTAAAAGAGAGGAATGATTTTATGAAATTAAAAAGCTTTTTAAAAAGGAATACCAGCAGCCTAATGGCTTTTGGGTTGGAGCGTGTGGTGTCGGGAAGTATAAGAAAAGGGTGTTATTTTATTTTACATCAGCCAAAAGTTCCGGCAAATATGAAAGAGTTTCTGAATAGCCGGAAATGAGATGGATTTTTGATTGGATTGTGGACTTCATGGAAGAGAATGGAAGCATCGACCACAAATACCGGGATGTATATGTATATGCAGTGCAGACAGTTTTTGTATATATATTTAATATCCTGTCGGGTGTGGCAATCGGGATAGCGATGGGGGAAGTATTACCATGCATTCTATTTCTGATTGCGGTAATACCGCTGCGTGAACATGCAGGCGGTTACCATGCATCCGGATGGGTAAGCTGCTATTTTCTTTCATGTATGGTACTTGTCCTGGCACTAATGTGGGGTAAAATCAATTTTACAGGCCAGTCACACATGACATTGACAGCTGCAATGTTGGCAGGGGCATACGTTTTTGGCGAAGCTCCATTGGAGGATGAAAATAAGCCATTGGAGGAAGACGAAAAAAAGCGAATAGGCAAAAAAGCGAAGATTATTGTTTGCATGGAAATCATAACCGGTACTATGCTGCTTTATTGGGAAAGAAAATTTGCTTATGCGGTTTTAAGCGCTGTTAACTGGTGCGGCATCGGGTTACTGACATGGCATGTTAAGAAAAAGTGTGTGAAGAAATGAAAAAGCGATATGGATTACTTATAGGAATACTCATAACCGTTCTTGTACTTTTCCCGATAGACGGGGGAAGGGTATGTGCAGCCCAGGCAGAAAGTGACGGGGGGAAAACACAGATTATCTTTTTATTGGATGCGAGCCAGTCCATGAAAAAGGAAGACCATTGGACAGATGCGGCTGACAGCGTATGTATGATTTCATCGGCGCTCCCGGAAAAATATGAGGCGGCCCTGCTTGTTTATAATGCGGAGATTGTATACCGGGAGGATTTTGGGAAGATAGGGCAGAGCACAAGGGATGTTTTGGAAGATATAGAGCTGGGCGGATATACATCCCCGGCGGCGGCCCTGGAAGCGGCCAATGCTATGTTCGATGCAGATGCTGTAAACAAAAGGGCAGTATTTATCTCTGATGGGGAAATTTCCATGAAAGAGGAGGAAGCGGCCCGGGATGCTTTGGATAGCTATGCCGGTGCGGTGAAGACGGCGGCAGCAAATGACATAAAGATAGATATGTTTGCCATTCCCGATGAAGATACACCGAATGAAGTGCTTTATGGCACAGGGCTCTGGTAAGCTGCAACCAATCCGGCCGCCACATATGCCGCGCCTATGTATACACCGTCTATCCATATTTTCATGATATCTTCTTTTTCTTTCGAAAGGACTGCCGTATTCTGTTCCGTAACCACCATCCTGTTGTCCAGAATCACTCCCGATTTATCTTTGGGGATAATGGTGAAGTTGGGAATACAGGGAATTGCATATTCGCTAAAGGCTTTCCCGATTAGCTGGGTACACCGTTCCTCATACTTTTCAATTCCCTCCGTGGCCATAACATTGAACGTAGTCTTATCCCCTGCCTTGCTGGATGGGCTTTTGTCGATTCTGGAATTGACGGAAAGGCGTTACCTTGAACTGGAAGATCGGATTAACAGGGAGGTGGAGATTCCGGATGAAGCATATGCGGTCTATATGACAGTGGTAAAAAAGGAAGATTATGACCCTATCAATGGAACATTGTTCCCTGTATGCCCTGAATTTACGGATGGGGAAATAGGAGGCAATGGAGGTGGGGGGATGTCTCGCATCGTATATTTTTCCGGGCCTCTGCACGAAAGGCAGAGCTTTGAAGCGGCGGAAAATATATATGGATATAACAAGGATGGCGAATGCTGCCTGCTTAAGGTACGAAAAGCAGCATGCTGCCGGCGTGCAATAGAAGATTTATATCAGGTATTTGTATGTAACAGGATACGATGGACAACGGTCAACACAGGATATCTGGACCGTTTTTATGAAGTTTATGCCGTTGGGGGAGGGGATATCAGGGAGTGGAAAATAGATTTCGGATGTTGGGAAGACCGTATAAAGGAGGGTATGGTACCCTTGTGGAATATTGAAAAATTTGTTTTTCAATGCCGCAAGTTTATGATTCCATGTATAGACGAAAAGCATTACGAGCATGAACTGGATTTGAAGGAATATGGAACGGACAGCGCATATATGGTAGGCCGAAACGATGATATCCTTCATGTCAGGCATGAAAAGGATAAGATTATCATGACGTCCTTCAAGGAATCCTTTCAAGATTGGGAAGGCTATCGCTTTTCCTGTAAAATAGATGTAAAATCCCATGGATACAATAACGAGATATTAAGCAATGCCAGGAAAAACAGTTTTTTTCAGAATTATCTGGAGAAGCAGGGAACATTTCTGGGCAGCCGGATGGAGTTGTTTCGGTTAGTGGAGAGTTTTGAAGATGATTCCGGCGTGGTATTGGAAAGGTGCGATGTAACAGAACAGAAACCGCCCATGTATCTGGAGGGAGACATGAATCCGTTTCATGGTGAGACGGTGTTTCCTATGGATACGAGGAAGCTTCTGGTACTGCGTTTTAGGAAAAAGGGGGATGGAAAGGAGTCCTGCGAGGATATGGTGCGTTTCTTCGTGTCGCAGATTCAATTATCCATTTGTGAATATAAATGTATCGGTATTCTGGAATAGGAGAAGATTCAAGGGGGAAATGCTTATGAATTATATATGGGAAGCTGTTTTACAGGTTAAGAAAAATGGCATCTGTGATTGGGGTCTGGAATATCAGCAGGCAGAAGCACCGAGTCCATATATGGAGGTTTCCTTTTGTGACCTAAATACCGCATCTATAGAGCAAAACATAATAAAGGTGAATCCGTTTTATCGTTTTTCCGCCGTTTTTGAAAAAGTGCTGGATATCAACAATAAGGGATATTGCAAGACAAAGGAAATATTCCTTGATACAGTTATGCACTATATGTCACATATGGATTTGAGGATGGGGATGAGTAAGAGGGAATACTATTGCCAAATGGTGGAAAGGGAACTGGAAGAGGGGCAGCTTGGGGAAAGGGCCAAAGCTGCGCTGGGATTGTTTTCGCGGCATGAGAGAAAAGTCATTGTGTCGGCATTGCTCGATTTGGTCCGCTCAGGAAACCATACGGCGGTATTCAAACGGCTTTTTAGAGAGCTATATACGGATTCTGTTATTTACGAGGACATGGAAATTGCCAATATGCTTTTTGTCTATGATAACTTCTCGGAATCTCAATGAATGAGATTCCAACCGAAGATTGACAAGTGAATATCGTGCAGGAAAAGAAATTTGAGAAAAATGGACATAAACATTGGACATAGCGGGTACTATGCCTTGAA
>Ga0209064_1001092_pt1 | contig 48793 bp, 41 predicted proteins | sample Inofromicrocosms_FD_187498 | JGI IMG/M metagenome (GOLD analysis project Ga0209064, IMG submission 187498) | Mouse cecum microbial communities from Vienna, Austria - Inoculum for glucosamine and mucus D2O microcosms (SPAdes) (version 2) | ecosystem: Host-associated > Mammals > Digestive system >...
AATAATCCGCAAGTTTGCAATGGAGCTGCTGAAGAAGCAAACTGACAAGTTGAGCCTGAAACGGAGAAGAAAGAAATGTATGCGAAACCTCGAATATCTCGCCAAGGTTATGAACGAAAGTTAAATTTCATGCGCCGGCCCTGGAAACACATTCTCCTTTTCCCCATCAACAGATTGCAATATCGGATATTATTTCGTAAATTTGCCGTCAAAGAGAATAAAAACATTTTATAAAAATGCAAAACATACATATTGAGCGGCTCGTGGAGCTGCGAAAGGAGATGGAGGCAGCGCACGTCGATGCCGTAATCATCCCGCAGACCGACCCGCACCAAAGCGAATATGTCGCCTCCCATTGGCAAGTGCGCCGATTTTTCAGCGGCTTCACCGGCTCGGCAGGAACCCTTGTCGTGACCCGTGACGCCGCGTTGCTGTGGACCGACTCCCGTTACTTCCTCCAAGCCGCCGCCCAGCTCGACGGCACAGGCATCATCCTGATGAAGGACGGTCTTCCCGAAACCCCGTCAATCACCGAATACCTTGTCGACAACCTTGCGGCAGGAACAACAGTCGGCATCAACGGCATGCTTTTCTCAATCAACGACACCGCGACGATGCGCCACACTCTCAACAGTGCCGGAATCGCACTCAATGTCGACTTTGACCCGATTGACACCCTGTGGCCCGACCGTCCGTCGTTACCGGCCGACAAAGCCTATGTCCACGAGCTGAAATATGCAGGCAAAACTCCCGCCGAGAAAATCGCGGTCATCCTCGACAACGTGCGCGCCCAAGGAGCCGACAGCGTCCTCATCTCGGCTCTCGACGAAATTGCGTGGGCACTCAACCTGCGCAGCAGCGACGTCCATTGCAGCCCGGTGGCAATGTCGTTCCTCTACCTCGCACCCGAAGGCTCGACCCTCTTTATCAACGACGAGAAACTCACCCCCCAAGTCGTCGCCCACCTTGCCGAGGCCGGTGTGACCGCAGCACCCTATGCATCCATAAAGAATTTCCTCGCTTCGCTGCCCGCAACAGCCCGTGTGCTGCTCGGCACATCGCAGTCGTCGGGCACACTCGCCGCCATACTTGGCGACCGCTACATCCCCGGCACCTCTCCCGTGGCCATGCCTAAGGCTTGCAAAAACCCCGTACAGATTGAAGGAATTCGCGCCGCCCATCATCGCGACGGAGTGGCGATGGTGCGCTCGCTCATCGAAATCGAACGCCTCATAAACGACCGAAAAGAATTCACCGAAATCGACGTGGCCGACATCCTTCTGCGCAACCGGCGCACACAGGAACTTTTTGTCGACACCAGCTTTGACACCATCGCCGGCTACGGCCCCAACGGAGCCATCGTCCACTACTCGGCGACCCCCGAAAGCAACACCACCGTGCTTCCCGGCAACCTGCTGCTCATTGACTCGGGCGGCAACTACCTCGACGGCACCACCGACATCACCCGCACCATCGCGATAGGCACCCCGACAGCCGCCATGCGCCACGACTTCACCCTCGTCATGAAAGGCCACATCGCCATAGCCACAGCAGTCTTCCCCGAAGGCACGCGCGGCGCGCAACTCGATGCCATGGCCCGTATGCCGCTTTGGAAAGAAGGCAAAAGCTACCTCCACGGCACAGGACACGGCGTAGGGCACTTCCTCAACTGCCACGAAGGCCCTCAAAGCATCCGCCTCAATGACACCATGGCGCCCCTGACCCCCGGAATGCTGACATCCAACGAGCCGGGCGTATATCTCGCCGGTCGTTACGGCATCCGCTGCGAAAACCTCATTGTCACCGTCGAAAAAGCCGAGACCGAGTTTGGACGCTTTTACGCATTCGACACAGTGACGCTGTGCCCGTTTGACCGCATGCTTTTCGACACCTCGATCATGACCGCCGATGAAATCGCATGGGTCAACAACTACCACGCAACCGTATACCGCGAGCTGTCCCCACTGCTCACATCGTCAGAGGCCGCATGGCTACGCTCAGCTTGCGCACCTATAAATTAACGGTTTAAGGTTTGGGGTTAAGGTTTAGACAAATGACACTTGCGAAAACGCCATTAACTAAACCTTAAACCCAACCCCTAAACCCATAATAAACCCAAACCCAAAACCCATAAAATGGCCCTTATACTCCCGGTACGCGGGTTTACCCCGCAGATAGGACAAGACTGCTTCCTTGCCCCCAACGCCACCATCGTCGGCGATGTCATCGTGGGCGACGAATGCAGCATCTGGTTCAACGCCGTCCTGCGCGGCGATGTCAACTCAATACGCATCGGCAACCGAGTCAACATTCAGGACGGCTCGGTGCTGCACACCCTATATCAGAAATCGACAATCGAGATTGGCGACGATGTTTCAATCGGACACAACGTAACCATCCACGGAGCCAAAATCCATGACTACGCGCTCATCGGCATGGGAGCCGTCGTGATGGACGATGCCGAAGTAGGCGAAGGCGCGCTTGTCGCCGCCGGAGCCGTCGTGCTTTCCCGCACTAAAATCGGCCCCAACGAGCTATGGGGCGGGGCACCTGCCAAATTCATCAAAATGGTCGATCCCGAGACTTCGCGAGAGCTGAACCGCAAAATCGCCCACAACTACCTGATGTACTCCCGCTGGTATTCAGACCCTGACGTTGCCGATACTGCGAATGAAAATCTCAACGAAAATTGTTAAAAATTTTGCCAATCAAAAAACAATTCGTAAATTTGCCGCGCTAAAAGACAGCCCGACCGCGACTTACCACGATATTTTCAATGTTAGCCGTTATAGGACTGCTACTTACAGGCGTAATTAACAACAAAAACAATATAATCAAGAAAACAACATGATCATCGTACAAGTAAAAGAAGGTGAACCCATTGAAAAGGCACTGAAGAAATTCAAGCGCAAATTTGAAAAAACCGGCATCGTCCGCGAGCTCCGCAGCCGTCAGGCTTTTGAAAAGCCCTCGGTTACCAACCGCAAGAAAATGATGAAAGCGGTCTACGTTCAGCATCTCCGCGCCACTGAGGAATAATCCCCCTCCTTTTATTTGATTAAAATACACCGATAACGGTGAGGAACACAACCGATTCCCCACCGCTATTGTTGTATGTGTATGACCCACCTCCTCAATACCCTTTGAACAGTCATGAAAATAGGAATAATCGTTGCAATGGAGAAGGAGTTGAAACTCCTGCTGCCACTGCTTGAAAGCCATCACAAAACAGTTAAAAACGACGTGACATTCCACATCGGCACCGTCAATGGCAACGAAGTCATCGCCATGCAGTGCGGCATTGGCAAAGTCAACGCCGCGATGGGCGCACTGACCCTCATCGACCTCTTTGAACCCGAAATCGTCATCAACACAGGCGTTGCCGGCGGCACAGGCTCCGACGCAGGAGTCCTCGACGTGGTAATCGCCGACCGTGTGGCCTACCACGACTTCTGGTGTCTCGGCGAAGAATGGGGACAAGTACCCGGATGTCCCAAATTTTTCACTACCGTCAACCTCCACCTTCTCGACGACGCAGACAATCCCCGCATCAAGCGCGGCCTCATAGCCTCGGGTGACCTTTTCGTCTCCAAGCCCTCCGAAGTCGAGTTCATCCGCAGCGTCTACCCCGATGTCAAGGCAGTCGACATGGAATCGGCCGCCATTGCACAAGTCTGCCACCTGAAGGGAGTCCTGTTTTACTGCATGCGCGTCATCAGCGACACTCCCGGGGGTGCCGACAACATCAGCCAATATGAAAACTTCTGGGAAGATGCCCCGAGACAGACATTTGACATCCTTCACTCCCTCCTTAGCCGCATCTCTGACTCGCCGCGATGAAAGACCTGAAAGGTATCAAAGGAAAATATTACATCGCCCGACTTATCGAGGAAGGGGAGCACGAACATCAGGACTTCAAATTCGCAATCAGTGACGCACGCAAAATCGCACGCAGCATCTCGGCGTTTGCCAACAATGACGGAGGCCGACTCCTCATCGGCGTGAAAGACAACGGCGTAATAGCCGGCGTGCGCAACGAGGAAGACATCTACGTCATCGAGCAGGCTGCCGAAATGTACTGCGAGCCACGACAGGAAATCACCGTAACCTCCTTTGTCTGCGAAGGCGGAGCAACCGTGTTCCGTGTTGAGATACCACGCTCCGCCGTGCGCCCCGTCACCGTGAAAGAGGCCGACGGGTCACGGCGCGCTTATTACCGCGTCAAGGATGAAAACATCTCGGCACCGCCACTGATGGTCAAGGCGTGGCGGCAGAGCGCGACCCAGTGCGGACGCACACTTTCGCTCACCGCCCCCGAGCAGAAACTCCTCGAAATGTGTGCCGACGGAACCACGCTCGACGACTTCGTCATCGCCGCCCGCATATCCCGCGCCACCGGTGAGGACATCGTCGTCGCCCTCTACGGCATGGGCATCATCGACTTCAGGCACGACGGCTCCCGATTCAACATTATCCTTAAACGGTAGTGAAAAATACCCACATTTGGGTATTTCACAGTCAATTGGATAGTAGTAACTTTGCATCGGAAAAACAGAATAACGTGAAACCTCATAGCAGGGCATCCACATCTCCGATGCCCGCGAGTGTAATCTATTTAATTGAAAAAAGCTATTGTTTGACAACGGCACCGCGCGATTTGCGAAAATCTCCGGTGCCGTTGCTTTTTCCCCAAATGACATTACCGCTCCCAATAGCCACTATCGAAAAAAACACTCAATCATGTCGATTTTTCAGGGGGGAAGTTTGTTACTTTGTCATGAAATTAAACTAACAGGAATTACAATGAATACCCCGTTGATTACTTGGAGCTGCATCATAGCTTTTCTTATTATTGTGATGATAACCAATATCGTCATCGCCGCCGTTCACAACCACGGTCACCATCGATTTATCGAGCTCGGCAGCGAAAATGAAGAATTTTATGTACCCGGCGACCGCAGAAATGTCGATGAACATGATGACGAAGATTTCTGACACAGCGGTCAGCCCGACAGGCGGCCTGTGCAGCCGCGAGCTGTGCAGGTTTCTGTCACGATACGGAGCGTGGCTGCTCGGATGCGGCGCAACATGCATAAGGCTCGAAAAAAACATGAGACGAATCGCCGAAGCCTACGGTAAAGAAGTCGAGCTGACTGTCATGCCGCGCCACATCCATGTCACCGTCTACGAACCGGGACGCAACGACATGACCACAGCCATCTCGTCGGTTCAGGCCACCGTTATCAGTTTCAACATCAACACTATGCTCAGCCGACTGAGCTGGGAGGTCGCCGACCGGAAAATCTCGTTTGCCGAGGCCGAAAGACAATTTGAACAGATTATCACGAGCGACACCCAGAACCGCTGGCTCGTTCTGTTGCTCGTCACCCTCGCCAACGCCTCGTTCTGCCGTCTCTTTGGCGGCGACGCTGTGGCTATGGCAATCGTCGCGGTTGCCACCGCAGCCGGATACTATCTCAAGCAACTCCTTCTCGGGCGCGGAGCCGACGTGCGCGTCGTGTTCCTCGTCTGCTCCTTCATCTCCTCGATTCTCGGCGCCACCGACAGCCTTTTCTCGATTGGCACCACCCCCGAAATCGCCATCGGCACGAGCGTGCTTTACCTCGTGCCCGGCATACCGTTTCTCAACTCGTTCAGCGACATGCTTTACCGTCACTACATCTGCGCCTACAGCCGCTTTGCCGACGCGGTCGTCCTGACCGCGTGCCTTTCCACCGGACTCTGTGCCGGGATGTCACTCATGCATGTCGGAATGTTCTAACGTTAACAACCCATGATACTCCAAATTTTACAGGATGCATTATTCGCAGCGATAGCCGCCATCGGTTTTGCCGCTATCAGCCGCCCTCCGCGACGGGCCTATCTCTACTGCGCTATAATCGCCGCTGTGGGACACTCGGCCCGATTCATCATGATGCACGAGGAATTTTTCAGCATGAACATCATCTTGGCCACCTTCCTCGCCTCGTTTTTCGTCGGCAGCCTCGCCGTCTTCCTCTCCCCCCTCGCCCGCGTTCCCGCCGAGACATGCCTCTTTCCAGCCCTCCTTCCGATGATTCCCGGAATCTACGCCTACAAGACATTTGGCGGCCTTGCAATGTGCATTTTCGGCAACGACGAGTCAGCATTCAGCCACTCTTTCTACCTTTTCGCCCAAAACGGCCTTACCTGCCTGTTCATCCTCTTGGGAATGGTAATCGGAGCAACTATCCCGATATTCATTTTCAAAAAAGTATCATTTCAGGCAACAAGATAACAGGATTTTCATTACATTTGTCACATTAAGCGAGTGTCAGAAATTATTTAATGTATTGCAGTGGGTGATATGTAGAATGATTTTGGACTTGCGAAGAAGGCACATAGACGTAGCTCTGTAACTGATGAGAAAGACTGAAAGCTTCTTCATTGCGCTCGTTTGATTCTATTAAATAATTTCTGACACTCACTTATGGAACTTCGTCAGCTCAAATACTTTGTCAAAGTCGCCGAAACATTAAACTTCTCCGAGGCTGCCAAGGCCCTCTGCGTCACACAGAGTACCCTGTCCCAGCAAGTCAAGCAACTCGAACAGGAAATGGGCGCGCAACTGCTTGCGCGCACCAGCCACAGCGTCAGTATGACCGAGGCGGGACAGGAACTGCTACCCTACGCCCGCGAGACCCTGCGAAATGCCGAGCAATGTGTCGAGCGCATCCACGACCTCAACAGCCTCGCAACCGGGACGCTCAATATCGGCGTGACCTACTCATTCAGCCCCATTCTGACCGAAACACTCATAACCTTCATGAAACTCTACCCCCGCATCAAGCTCAACATCTACTACAAACCGATGGCCGAGCTGATGGAGATGCTGAGTGAACGAGAAATTGACTTTCTCCTCGCATTCCGTCCCTCACACCCTGTCGAAGGGGTCGAGTCACACATCCTGTTCCAGAACAACCTTGCCGTAATCGTCGGCACCCACCACCCTCTCGCATCACGCACGAGCGTCACGATCGACGACCTGAAACAGTTTGACCTCGCCCTCCCCGCCCGCGGCCTTCAGGCTCGCAACGCCTTCGAGGCAATCGTGGCCCCTTACATCCGGCTCTCCCCGCGCATCGAACTCAACGAAGTCAACATCCTGCTGAAACTCATCCGCCAGTCGATGCTCGTCACCATTCTCGCCGAGGCAACAATCCACAACGAAACCGGCGTGGTCGCAGTCCCACTCGACATCCCCGATAACGAAATGGCCGGATGCGTACACACCCTCCGCAACACCTACCGCAAACGCTCGATGCAGGAATTCATCCGCTTGCTGAGCGAATCAGTCGCCGTACGCGACCGCCAGACCGACTGGATCTGACTTCTCCCTGAAAATCTGAATCAAAAAAGCATTGATTATCCGATTATTATGCTTATCTTTGCGCAATAAGTGTAAAACATACCGTTATTCTATTGCTACCATGAACGTTTTCAGAACATTATTTATCACATTAACATGCGCGTCAGTTTCGGCCACCGGATTTTCGACCGAAATCAAAGAGCACAAGACACTCGAATTCTTCCCCGTAAAAGATGTCATGCTGACATCAGGCCCCATGGCCCACGCCCAGCAGCTCGGCATCGACTACCTTCTTGCCCTCGATGCCGACCGGCTCCTCGCCCCCTATCTCAAAGAGGCCGGACTGACCCCAAAGGCCGAAAATTATACCAACTGGGAAAACACCGGCCTTGACGGACACATCGGCGGCCACTACCTTTCGGCCCTATCCTACATGTATGCCGCAACCGGCAACGAGGAAATAGGCAACCGCCTCGACTACATGCTCTCCGAACTGAAACGATGTCAGGATGCCTCGCCCGACGGCTATCTCAGCGGCGTGCCGGGCGGAAAAGCCTTTTGGGCCGACCTCGCTGCCGGAAATTTCCGCGCCGGAGGTTTTGACATAAACGGCAAATGGGTTCCGCTCTACAATATCCACAAAATCTATGCCGGACTCAAGGACGCATACCTCCAAGCCGGAAAACCCGAAGCACGCGAAATGCTCGTCAGGCTGACCGACTGGATGGCCGGTATCATTTCGGGGCTCTCCGACGAGCAGATTCAAGAAATGCTGCGCAGCGAGCACGGCGGTCTGAACGAAATTTTTGCCGACGTGGCCGTGATTACCGGCAACGAGAAATACATGACACTCGCACGACAGTTTTCCCACCGCGCGCTACTCGATCCCCTCTCCCACGGTGAAAACCGCCTGACCGGCATGCATGCCAACACCCAGATTCCCAAAGTCATCGGGTTCAAGCGCATAGCCGACATTGACGGCAACCCCGACTGGGAACGAGCCGTGGAATACTTCTGGAACGACGTTGTCAACAACCGCTCCGTATCGATTGGCGGCAACAGCGTCCGCGAGCACTTCCACTCCCCCGACGACTTCTCAAGCATGCTTGAAAGCGAACAGGGACCCGAGACATGCAACACCTACAACATGCTGCGACTGACCAAGATGCTCTACGAGTCGAGCGGCGACACGAAATATCTCGACTTCAACGAACGCGCCCTGTTCAACCACATCCTCTCGGCCCAAAACCACGAGCAGGGCGGATATGTCTACTTCACCCCCATGCGCTCGGGCCATTATCGCGTCTACTCACGGCCGCAGACCAGTTTCTGGTGCTGCGTCGGCTCGGGCATGGAAAATCAGGCCCGCTACGGCGAATATATCTATGCCCATAAGGGAAATGACATCTATGTCGACCTCTTTGTCCCCTCTACCCTGACATGGGAGGGCAACACTATCGAGCAGATTACCGATTTCCCTGCATCCGATGCAACCACACTGGTCGTGACACCGGCCCGCGCCGAAAAATTCGCCCTCAACATCCGCATCCCGGGATGGACGACCCGCGACGGCATAACCGTCGATGTCAACGGCAAGCAACAGAAAACCGACCTGTCAGGAGATTATATAACACTGTCGCGCAAATGGAAAAAGGGCGACAAAGTGACCGTCCGCTTCCCCATGCACCTCTGCGTCGAGCAACTCCCCGACAAGTCGGCCAACTACTCGATACTCTACGGCCCGGTAGTCCTTGCCGCAAACCTCGGTACCGAAAGACAGGACGGCCTCTTTGCCGATGACAGCCGCATGGGACACGTTGCCAACGGCCCGCGCCTCCCCCTTCAGGAAATGCCTATGATTGTGGGCGATGCCGCCGACATAGTTTCCTACATCACCCCGATCGAAGGCAAGCCATTGACATTCAGCCTCTCCCACGTCTACCCTGCCGGATACGACGGCATGACCCTCGTCCCCTTCGCCTCGCTCAACGAATGCCGTTACATGGTCTACTGGCCTGTGCTGTCCGAGGCCGAGCTTGATGCACGTCTCGCCCGCATTGCCCGTGAGCAGGCCGAGGCTCAGGCCCTCCTTGACCGCACCGCCGACATGGTGACATGCGGCGAGCAGCAACCCGAAAGCGACCATTTCATCACAATGGAGAAGACTGATATGGGCACCGACCACGACCGCCACTGGCGACGCGCCAACCCCGACGGATGGTTCAGCTACCGCATGAAAACGTCGGGCAAAAACCCCACGATCCTCCGCGTCAGCTATCTCCCGGCCCAAGACCGCGCTGCCACCGTGTGGGTCGGTGACACCTTCGCAGGCACCATTTCCCCTGCCGCACCCGGTGCTCCCGCCGTCGCCGAATTCCCCGTCACCATCACCGCCGACACCGCAATCGTCACTGTCCGCTCCGCCTCCCCGTCACCCACCCCCGACATCTACGAAATCCGCTTGATGACAGAATAAAAAAATAACCGCAAAAAACAACAGATTACAGATGGTGCGGCCTGCCGGGTTTGTCCCTGTGGCGAGTTTATGCCCGCATTCTCCTGTAATCTGTTATTTTTTATTTTTTCTCTGTAATTTTCTCGTCGGTCTCGACTATTTACTGCTTTTATTTGTTATTTAGTCTGTAAGTATGTAAATTTGTTGTTGAATGAGTTGCCGGTCAGGCGACAAAATAACCGAGAGAGATGAACTGTATAACCCCCCTTATCCGCCCGTGGTTAATGCGCCGGGTCAAAGACGCAGCACGATGGCAAGGCCATGTCAGAGAGACGCAGACCCAAGTGCTGCAGCGCCTTGTATCGCGAGGACGCGATACTCGCTGGGGTATGACCCGCGGACTTGACCGCGTAGCGACCTACGAAGACTTTGTAAAAGCCGTACCCGAAGTTGTGACCTACGACAAAGTGCGCCCCTACATCATGCGCATGGTCAACGGAGAGCGCGACGTGCTGTGGCCCGGATGGACACGAAATTTCGCACAGTCGAGCGGCACGAGCGACGGCAAAAGCAAATACATCCCCGTTACCCCCGAGTCGTTCCGATGGTCCCACTACCGCGGCGGTGCCGATGTCGTGGCCCATTATCTTAATCTGTACCCCGACAGCCGCATCTTCTCAGGAAAGGCGTTCATACTCGGCGGCAGTTTTGCCAACGAGCTGACCCTCCCTCCCGGCGTGGAGGTGGGCGACCTGTCGGCCAACCTCATCGAGAACATCAACCCGCTGGTCAACATGTTCCGAATCCCCTCCAAGGAGGTCGCGCTCATGAGCGACTGGAAACAGAAACTCCCCGCGCTGGTCAACGCCTCGCTGCACGAGAATGTAACTAACATATCGGGCGTCCCGTCATGGTTCATGACCGTGCTGAAAGAGGTCATCAAAACCGCCGGAGCCACTACAATCCACGACGTGTGGCCCAATCTCGAAGTGTTTTTCCACGGAGGCATATCGTTTGACCCCTACCGCGAGCAATACCGACACATCACCGACCCGTCGCGCATGCGCTATATCGAGACCTACAACGCCTCGGAAGGATTTTTCGCACTTCAGAACGAGATTGACGACCGCTCGATGCTGTTGCTGCTCGACTCGGGCACCTTCTACGAGTTCATCCCCGTCGAGGATGCCGACAGCGACCGCCCGACAGTCGTTCCCGCGTGGAAAGTCGAGGAGGGACGCGTCTACGAAATGGTCATAACCTCTTGCAATGGACTGTGGCGGTACCGGCTGGGCGACACTGTCCGAATCAACCGTGCCGACCCGCTGAAAATCACGATTGCCGGGCGCACCAAGCACTACATCAACGCCTTCGGCGAAGAACTGATGGTCTATAACGCCGACGCGGCAATCGCCCGGGTCGAAAAGGAGTTGAACTGCGACGTGGTCAACTACACCGCCGCGCCAGTCTATGCCGGCGACCGCTCACGGGGACGCCATGAATGGCTCATCGAGTTCACCCGGCACCCCGTCGACATCGCCGAATTTGCCCGCCGCCTCGACTCGGCCCTTCAGGATGTCAACAGCGACTATCAGGCAAAACGCTCGGGTGGAATATTCCTCGACCAGCTCACTGTCGACGTGGGTCGACGCGGTGTCTTTGACCGATGGCTCTCATCAACCGGAAAGCTCGGGGGACAGCGCAAAGTCCCCCGCCTGTGCAACGACCGCCGTTTCCTTGACCCGCTCCTCGCGCTCAATAAGGAATTGAGAATGGAAAATTGAGAATGGCGAGTTTTCAATTCTCCATTCTCAATTAAAAAAAATCGTTATCTTTGCATTATGCATTATGAATCATGCATTACAGACATAACGATTATGAAGATAAAATCAATTCTATTGTCGGCACTGGCCTGCGCGTCAGCAGCCACCATGAGCGCGGCTGAGGCTCCGCGATATATTTTCTACTTTATCGGCGACGGAATGGGCATGGGCCACGTCATGAGCGCCGAGTGTTATAACCGCACCGTGCGTGGAAACAACGAGCGGCTGCTGATGATGCAGTTTCCCGTCGCGTCGGCGGCCACCACGTTCTCGGCATCATCGCCCATCACTGACTCGGCAGCCGCAGGCACCGCCCTCGCGACAGGCCACAAAACCCAAAACGGCATGATCGGCATGAACCCCGACACGGTTGCCGTATCCTCTATGGCCGTCAGTCTTGACAAACTTGGCTACGGTATCGGAGTCATCACCACCGGCGCGCCCGACGATGCCACCCCCGGCGCGTTCTTCGCCCACGTCCCCAACCGCTCGATGTACTACGAAATCGGCCGCGATGCCGCCAATTCGAGCGTCAGCTTCCTTGGCGGGTCCAATCTGCGCGGACTCCGTGACCGCGAAGGCAATCCGACCGATCTTGCCGAAATAATCGAAAAATCAGGAATGACGATAGTGCGGGGCACTGAGGCCCTGTCATCGGTAAAGACCGACCGCGTTCTGCTGCTCAACACTGACTCGCTCCTTGTCAACGACCTCGGTTATGCCATCGACTCGGTTCCCGGAATCGTGACCCTCCCCGCCATGACTCAGGCATGCCTCGACCACCTTGAAAAACAATCGCCCGACAAGTTTTTCATGATGATCGAGGACGGCAGCATCGACCACGCCGCACACAGCAACGACGGCGGAGCTGTCGTAAAGGAGATTATCAGTTTTCAGGACGCGATCAGCATCGCCTATGATTTCTACCTCGCCCACCCCGACGAGACCCTTATCGTCATTACCGCCGACCATGACACCGGCGGCATGGCCCTCGGAAACCAACACGTCCCCTACGACGCCCATCTGAAATATCTTGACTACCAGCACATATCCAAGGACCGTTTCTCTGACTTCTGCAAAAACATCCAGCGTCAGCGCCGCATCTTCACTTGGGACGACATGCGCGAGGTCCTTGAGGCCAAGATGGGATTCTGGAAAGGTGTCCCCGTGACCGAGCGGCAGACTGAGGAACTCAAAGAGACTTTTGACCGCTGTTTCGTGAACCACGAGAGCGGCGAGCAGAAAAGCATGTATGCAAGCTATAACGATTTCGTCGTAAAAGTATTCAGCATCATGGACAGTTTCACAGGCATCGGATGGACAGCCACCCACCACACCGGCGGCATGGTTCCAGTCTATGCTGTGGGAGTTGATGCGTCACGTTTCAACGGGCTCAACGACAACACTCAGATTCCCATCAAAATAATGGAAATCGTCACCGGAAGGTAGTTTAGGTTTAAGGTTTAAAACCAACTGTTAAAAGACAATGCACCTGTACGCAGCACCGCTTCAAGGTTACACTGAGGCGATTTACCGCAACGCCCATGCCGAAATCTATGGCGACGGACCCGATAGATGGTACACCCCGTTCATACGCGTCGAGCATGGCGAGCCGCGCGGCCGCGACATGCGCCAGCTCTCGTCGCCGCTCAACACCAACCACCGCCTCGTGCCGCAGATAATGTTCCGCGACGCCGACGAGTGGGAGAAACTCGTCACGGCAATAATGGAAACCACCACCTACCGCGAAATAGACATGAACCTCGGCTGTCCATTCCCGCCGCAGGTGCGCAAAGGACGCGGGGCCGGACTCCTCGGCCGTCCCGACGAGCTCGCGCGCATCGCCGAGCTTATGAAGGGACACCCCGACGTGACATTCTCGGTCAAGATGCGCCTCGGCATCAACGCCCCCGACCAGTGGAAGGCTGTCATGCCGGCAATCAACTCCATGCCTCTCGCCCACGTCACAATCCATCCCCGCGTGGCGGCGCAGCAATATGGCGGCGAGCTGTATCTTGACGATTTCAGGGAAATAATGGCCAAGACTGCCCATCCGGTCATCTACAACGGTGACATCGCCACTCCGGCCGACATCGACCGCGTGACCTCGCAATTCCCCACCCTCGCCGGAATCATGACCGGGCGCGGACTCCTTGCCCGCCCCTCGCTCGTCGACGAATGGCGCCAAAGTCGCGAATGGACTCCCGACGAGAGACTCGACGCGCTCATGCGCCTCCACTCGCGCGTGGCCGGGCAGTGTGAACAGACCTATCAGGGCGAGACGCAGATTCTCGCCAAGCTAAAACCGTTCTGGGACTACATCCTCCCGTCTCTTGACCGCCGCACCGCCAAGGCAATCAAAAAAGCCGCGACCCGTCCCGCCTACTACCGCGCGATAGAGTCAGTAGGGGCTGAATAAACGCTGAAAAATGTGTTTAACAACATCTATTGCCTTTTTTGAAAAAATAATTGCTAAATTTACAGGCTCAATAAAGTGACAAGGCTACTGCCCGGTCTCTTTTCAATATCGTTAAATCTAACTGAACAACTTGATAGTTTTATGAAGAAATTTTTTCTGACAGCAATCCTTTCCCTTCTTGTAGTCATGGGTGCTTCGGCCCAAAAAAATGACAACAAGCAATTCCTCGTTTTCGGCGTGGGGTTCTACAACCTTGAAAACCTCTTCGACACAATCAATAACAACGGAAAATATGACCTCGAATTTTCCCCGCAAGGCTCGCGCCAGTGGAACGGGGAAAAATACTGGAGCAAAATTAACAACCTTGCCTACTGTATTTCGCAGATGACCACCCAGACCACCCCTATGGGGCCGGCTATCCTCGGCGTGTCGGAAATCGAGAACCGCAGCGTGCTTGAAGACCTCGTAAAGGCCGAACCCATCAAGAAATGGATGCTTCAGGTTGTTCACCATGACTCGCCCGACCGCCGCGGCGTGGACGTGGGACTCCTCTATAATCCCCGCATGTTCAAGGTTCTTGACGTGACCAACCACACTCTTGTCATTCCAGACAACCCCAACTTCCGCACCCGCGACCAGATGTGTGTCACCGGCATCCTCGGCGGAGACACCCTTAGCGTCATCGTCAACCACTGGCCGTCGCGACTGGGAGGACAGGAACAGTCAAGCTATCTGCGCGAGGCAGCCGCAAGCCTCAGCAAGCACATCGCCGACTCGCTATGGGCCATCCGTCCCAACCAAGGGGTCATCATCATGGGCGACCTTAACGACGACCCGCAGGACAAGTCGTGTGCCGTAGCACTCGGTGCGATGAAAGACCTGAAGAAGGTTTCTCACCACGGATTCTTCAACCCGTGGTGGAAGATGCTCGACAAGGGCATCGGCACTCTCGCCTACAAGGGACAGTGGAATCTCTTTGACCAGATTATTGTTTCGGGGACACTCCTTGAACAGAATACCGACGGACTGCGTTACTGGAAATGTCAGGTCAACAACTTCGACTTTCTCAAAAGCGATACCGGCAACCGTCAGGGTTACCCGCTCCGCACCTATTCGGGCGGCGTGTTCCTAAACGGATATTCTGACCACTTCCCCACTGAAATCTTCCTCATCAAGGAACGTAAATAATGGCTGAAAACAACGACACAAAAGACATCGCACCGTTTGCCATCACGATAGGACGGCAGTTTGGCAGCGGAGGCCGCGAACTCGGCAAGAAACTTGCCGAGCGGTTAGGCATCGACTACTATGACAAGGAACTGCTCGTGGAATCGGCCAAACTGGCCGGTGTCAACCCCGAGTTCTTTGAAAAGAAAGACGAGCGTTTCCCCACATTTCTAAACGGTCTTTTCTCATTCTCGATGGGATTCTCGCCGATGGCCTATTACACCGGTGCGTCGTCAATCAGTGACGACGGCCTCTACAAGGCATTGAGCGACTTCCTGCTGTCGACAATCGAGAAAAAATCATTCGTGGTCGTCGGGAGGAGTGCCGACTACATCCTGCGCCACCATCCCCGCTGCATCAATATCTTCGTCCACGCCCCTGTAGACAAATGCGTCGACCGCATTACACGCCGCTGCGACTCGCCCGACCGCGACAAGGCCCGCGCCCTCGCCGAAAAAACCAACCGTCTGCGTGCCGAGTATTACAACTTTTACACCGACAAGACTTGGGGCGACGCGGCCACCTACCATCTGACAATCGACTCGTCGACACTCCCGATGGACGATATCGCTGACATCGTCATCGGGTATGTCAAGAAAAAACTAAACGCTAAATAACTTTCCACATGGAAATAATAAATTTTGACAGCACCCCCTCTCTCGTCAGCCAGTATATGAGCGAGTTGCGTGACATAAACGTGCAGAAAGACATGCTCCGTTTCCGCCGCAACCTCGAACGCATCGGCGAAATCATGGCCTATGAAATATCAAAACGCATGACATACCGCACTGACGAAGTCATAACCCCGCTCGACACCGCCAGTTGCCACGTTCTTGACGAGAAAGTAGTGCTCGCCACAATTTTCCGCGCCGGAATACCTTTCCACAAAGGATTTCTCGACTATTTCGACCATGCCGAAAACGCATTTGTGTCGGCCTACCGCAAGTATAAGGAAAAAGAAAACTTTGACGTATTCATCGAATACATCGCATCGCCGCGGCTCGACGGAAAGACTCTCATTATCGCCGACCCGATGCTTGCGACCGGCGCATCTATGGAGCTGAGCTACCGCGCGCTCCTGACCAAGGGGGAACCGGCCCACATCCACGTCACATCGGTCATCGCCTCGCAAGTGGCCATCGACTACATCAAGTCCACTTTCCCCGAAAACAAAACCACCGTATGGGTCGGCGCGATTGACAACGAAATCAACGCCCACTCCTACATCGTCCCCGGTCTCGGCGACGCCGGCGACCTCGCCTACGGAATCAAAGAATAAGACAATTTTAAGTCAGAAGTCAGAGTTATGAGTTATGAAGTATATGCCGGGGCAACCCTTTACTTCATCACTCATAACTCTGACTTCTGACTTAATATCCTTCTGACTTATTCAGTGTTGTCGTCGAGGCGGGGGAGGATGGAGCGGGCGGTGACGTAGTCCGAGAATGCCTGCTTGTAGGACTCGGAAACGGGGATATATGTCTTGCCGAAGACGATGCGGTTGCGCTCGATGACCTTTATTTTGCCGGTGTTGACGATAAACGAGCGGTGGACGCGCATGAAACGGTCGGCGGGGAGACTGCGTTCAAGGGTTTTCATGCTCATCAGGGTCATGATGCAGCGGTCGTTGTCGGTTGTGTAAATCTTGACATAATCTTTCAGTCCCTCGATATAAAGGATGTCGTTGACAGGAATCTGCACGAGCTTGTACTCGCTCTTGACTATAATGTAGTCATTGCTTGACGAGCTGCCGCTATTGGCCGCAGAACCGCTGCGGGCCATTTCGACCCATTGCAGTGCGCGGTTGGCGGCAGCAAGGAACTCCTCGTAGCTGACCGGTTTCAGCAGATAGTCGAGGGCGTTGACGCGGAACCCCTCGACAGCGTAGGTGTCAAAGGCGGTCGTGAAGACGATGCGGGTCGACGGAGGGATGATGCGGGCAAACTCGATGCCGTTGAGCTGCGGCATCTGAATGTCGAGAAACACCACGTCGGCACCGCCGTCGAGTATCAGCTGGATAGCGTCGCGCGGGGAAGAAAACTCGCCGACGAGGGTCATGAACGGAGTTTTTTCAATATAGGAGGCAATCAGGCCCGATGCAAGGGGCTCGTCATCAATGACGCAGCTGCGTAGTGTAGTTGTCATGCGGGGAGAATGTGATTTAAGTTAATTGTTAATTCAGTATTGTAACGGTTGCCGTCAAGGCCGGAGGCAAATGACGCGTCGTTGCCGTAAATCAGGGCGAGGCGGCGGCGCAGGTTCTGCTCGCCTATCCCCTGCTTGCCCGGCTGTGACGCGGCATCGGGCGCGACAGAATTGGATGTCACACAGGTTATGCGCCCCTTGGCGGCGGTTATCTTGATGTCGATGGTATCGGCGGGATTGCCTGTGTTGCCGTGCTTGAACACGTTCTCAATCACCGTGATAAACAGCAACGGGGCAATCAGGCTGTCAGCACAAGGCCCGGCATCAAGGGTCACGTTCATTTTCAATCCGGGATTAAGCCGCAACCGCATCAGTTTCACATAATTGTCGACAAATTCCAGTTCCTGTTTGATTGTCACCGCGCCGGGGCTCTCATAAAGGACGTAACGCAACAGCCGGCTTAGCTCATGAACGGCATTCTGCGCCTTGGCGGGAGAGATGGCGATGAGGGCGTAGATGCTGTTGAGGGTGTTGAACAGGAAATGGGGGTTGAGCTGGCTTTTGAGATTTTTAAGTTCCTCCTCGCGATGGGATGCCACAAGCTCGCGGCTGCGGCGCTCAAGATTGAGCCACCGGTCACCCATGCGCAGTGCCACGCTCAGCCCTATCGTCAGAATGAGCATCACGAAGTCCCTCAGAAGCAATGACGCAGCCCGGGCAAGAATCTGCCACTCGGTGGGGTCGGGACCTTTGCGGTGGCGGGGTTGGAAACCGTTGCAGACCATGCGCCAGCCAATATAGGTCACTGTCAACACGACAGCCGTCAGGATGAGATTATAGATGACAAATTTCCAGACTGACCGCCGGCTCGTCAGCGACCGCTCGATAATAAAATAATAGTTGATATAGAAAACAGCAATGAATATCAATCCCTTTATATACATCCACGGACTCATCCCCCGCCACGGCGATGCAATTGTTGACAACACCTCGGGAAGAATAAACAGGATGCATATAAACAGCAGATGGGTCAGAAACGTATTGACCCGCTTTTTATGACTGATATCACTCATAGCTCTATATTCTTGTTCCTTACTGTTAGGTGAGACGAAATTAGCACTTGGCGTGATAATTCACAAATCCTCTCTACCAATCCACATCTTTCCCCGACAATCGCGGGTCAATCGCGCCGGGCACGGGCCGCAAGCATCCGATGGCCGAGACGGCAGTAAAGACACTTGCGCGTCTCGCAATAGCTGCGGCGCAACTGAATAAGTGCCTGCGAGGCAAAGGCATCACGGGACTTCAATCCGGCACGCTCAAACATTGAGATAATCGCATTGCGCTCTGCCGGCAAGTCCTGAAGCATCGACATGGCCCGCTGAACAAGGTCTTCGTCACCGCGCGAATGCCCGTAGGCAACCATCAGCGGCACGACCACATTGATGACGAGAGACTCGGCCGACCCACGGCTGAGTCCGCCGAGGGTTCCGGGTGCCTCGGCACCGAATGTATAGTGCCGCTCCCAGTAACCCGAGGGAGCCGACGAGAACATCCTGACAGCCTCGTCGGTATCGGTCAGACCTACGATGCGGTTCAGCAGACGGAAACCACCCGCGACCACGGCGGCAAGCATCGCCACGCGGCGGTGGGGGAAATTTCCGGGACGCATGCGCCCCATCTTCCATCCGAGCGGCTGAAGGGGGCGCAGTCCGAACTTGTGGGCATAAAACTTGTGTTCCTGAACGAGCCTCGCGACATAAGGGTCAGCGGCGGGCGCGGTGTCAAGCAACTGCCCCTGACCGAACAGCAGGGCTTCAAGCGACAGCAGCGAGTCGCTGTGCTTGCGCAGGAAATGCAGCGGGACGGCTGTGGCGAGACGCTGCATCGGCTCGCCGTTTATCCCGAACCCGAGGGCGCGGGCGAGAGTGACGTAGCATGTCTGTTCCCAGTCGCCGACGGTGGATTCAAGAATCGCATTGACGCGGTCGACTTTGTCATAGACGCGCTCATAGGCAAGCGCGGTTATCCAGTCGGTCAGATAAAGCGGGGGAATTGCGGCAAGTTCAGCCGCACAGGGGAGGTCGATGTCGGCACGGTCAACAAGGTCGTGATAGCGGGAATGGAACTCGGGGGCGCATTTCATGACCATCTGCGGTATAGTCTGTCCGTCGTGACGCCTGATCTCGGTGTCGTCGCGGTCGACGACGTGAAGAATCACCGAGTCGTAGGCACGGTCGCCGTCATGGCCGTGACGGTGCCAGTCGCTTGCCCTGACATGGATTTCGACATCCCCGGCCCACAGGTCACCCCCGATCGAGACCTTGGCGTTGAAAAAGTCAGGTCCCGACCCGGTGTTCAACTGTCCCGGATCAAGGATAGCGACCTTGCGACCGTCGACAGTGACCATGTCAGTGTGCAGAAGCAGACGGTGCTGCCACACATATTGCATCAGGCGTTCCATAACGGAGAGAGGATGCCGCCGGGATTACACCTCGGTCATGCGGTTGAAAGCAACCATCTTTATAGCTGTCTCGGCAGCCTCGGCACCCTTGTCGCCCATCGGGCCTCCCACACGGTCTATCGCGTCCTGCTCGGTGTCGACGGTCAGCACGCCGAATATAACCGGGATATCACACTCGGCGTTGAGATGGGTGATGCCCTGTGTAACACTTTGGCACACATAGTCAAAATGGGGCGTGCCGCCGCGCACGACGCAGCCGAATACAATCACAGCGTCAAACGACTCGGTTTCAATGAGTTTCGAGGCGGCAAAAGTCAGCTCGACGGCACCGGGAACGTCAAAAAGCGCGATGTCGTCATAGCTCAAGCCGTAGTCGGTCAGAGATTTAACCGCGCTGTCGCGCAGTTTCCGGGTTATGTGGCCGTTCCATTCGGCGGTTACAATCGCAATCTTGACTTCGTCAAGCTGCGGCAGCGGAGTAGTAGGGACTGATTGAGACATATTTTTTATAGTGAACAGTGAATGGTGAAAAAGTGGGCGGTAACAAATTAACTCAGGATGAGACTGAATTTTGCCCTTCACTTTTCGCTTTCTATTTTATCTTGGGAAAACTTTGTGCCACAGGCTGAGGATGTCGAGCGAGCGGCTTTTGGCATTGACGAGGATGTCGACGATGCGGCGGTGTTCCTCTCCGGCGTTGATTTTTGTGGCCTTGTGGAGCATGGTGTTGAGCAAGTGGACACCCTTGTCACGCATGGCAGGAATCTGCAACATAGACTCGCCGAGGTCAATCGACATCACGAGCTGCTCGCGGGTGAAATCGGGCGACAGCTTTGTGGAATATTTCAAGGCCCGGGAGAAATATTGCACGGCCTCGCGGTGACGGCCCATGTCGGCGAGAGTACGCCCTTCGGTGAGCAACGATTCAATCAGGCGCGAGGTGGCATCACCGATTCCCTCGTTCACCATCTGCAAGTAGGTCGACGTTGCGGCCTGATAGTGGGCCAGCAGCTCGGCCTGCTTCACGCGGGAACGGTAGACCGAGGTCGAGGCATTCAGGGCCATGATGTGGGCGCTGCCATATCGATTCGGATCTGTCTTGGCGAGGCGTTCAAAAATTTTGAGCGACTTTTCAAGCTCGCGCTCGGCCTGCTTGAACTCGTTTCCTCCGACATGTATATAGGCGATGTCATAAAGCAACGCGGCAAGAATCTCAAGAAACGGCTCGTCTTTTCGGCGCGGTTCCTGAGAGAGAAGATTGAGCGTGGATGCCGCCGTGGATGTCGCCAAGTCCATCTCGCCGTTCTCGATGTAGAGTGCTGTCAATATCTGCATCAGCGCGGCATGGATATTGAGCAGATGGCCGCTCTCGTCGCCGGCGCGCATGATGAGCGCGTCAATATCGACAATCGACCGTATGGCACGGGCTGTCTCATCGCGCTCGACCATTTCGACAGCCGTGCGCCGGAAGAAATCGTATGCCGTGTTGAAATCAGACTCGCCGATGGCATGGCGCACCTGAGCCATCGCGCGCGAACGGCGGAAAATGGCCCTCAGCGGGGCGATATCGGTTGTGACCGACAGGAAAACCGATTCGAGGGATGTAGGCTTCATGGGCGGGAAAGTGTTGACAATATTGATTTCAAGGCATCGACCACGCCTCCGGGGCCGGGAGAGCCGACGGCGGTTTTTTCGCGTTCAGGGAATTTTTCAACCGTGGCCGAGGCTGTGTCAATGTTATAAAAGCGCGGGGTATAAAACTCGATGTGGAGCCGGTAGTTCTCGTCGGCATCACGGTTGCCGAAAACCAGCTGCAGATCGTCGGTCGTGGTGACAATGACATCGGCAAGTTCCATGTTGTCAAGCACCGAAGGCATGACACGGGTGACGCGCGGCACCTGAAATGTCTCGAAATAGGGAAGATACACCACGGTGGCCTTGCGGGCGCGGGCATGCTCAAGCAGGTCGAGAAGACGCGGGCGCACACGGTCGTTCAGTGAGAAATAGGAGCCGAAGACAACGACATCGTCAGGATCGATACGGGGCCAGACGGTGTCAAACTCCACATCGGGTTCACGTCCGTAGCCGACCAGTCGGACCGTTCCGTCGGGTTGCTCGAAGATGTCGCGCTGCGGTGACCGGCCTTCGGTAAAACGGTCGACTGACCTGACATCCACCCCGGCCGAGGCGAGATAATCTACAATGATGTCGCCGACAGGGTCGGCTGCGGCCTCGCCGACCATGACAACGCTGTGTCCCGCAGCAGCGAGCGAGGCAGCCGCCCGGCCGATGCGGTCACACGGCATGACTGTCACACCGCCGTCACGGCCGAAAATCAGGTTGAGGGGCAATTCGCCTATAAATATAATCTTTCCCATAGCCTGCGTGCGTGCCGGTTACAATTCGTTGCGCGATTTGTGGCCCAGATAGCCGCCGTGGTGCCGCTTGGCATAGTCGGCCGCGCTGAAACCGGTCGCATTCATCACGTTGACTACCAGTATGTCGCCAATTACGGTCATCATGGTTGTCGAGGTGGTGGGCGTCAGGCCGAGGGGGCACACCTCGGGCGCGCCGCCGGTCCACAGTGTCACGTCGGTTATCCGTGCCAGCTCGCTGTCGGCGTTGCCGGTAATGACGATGAGGGGAGTCTGGGGATAAAGATTTTTGGTGAGCGTCACCAAGTCAAGAATTTCGCGTGTCTTGCCCGAATTGGAGATAAGAAGCATGACATCATTGGGTTGCAGGACGCCCAAATCACCGTGCTGAGCCTCACTCGGATGCAGGTTTACAGCCGGTATGCCGGTCGACGAGAATGTTGTGGCGATATTCATCGCAATCTGCCCGGCCTTGCCCATGCCCGAGGTAACGAGTTTGCCTCCACGGCGGTGTACATGCTCGACGATGAGACCGACGGCCTTGTCATAGGCGTCGGAATAGGGTATGCTCAGTATCGCACTACTTTCGGCCTCGACAATCTGACGCATTGACTCTTTAATATCCATGCTAAGTAGATGTTCAAATTAAAACGACAATATGTTTACAGTAGATGCGGAGTGGAATCTTGCATATCAACAGCTTGTCCTTTCGGGTCGTTTCGGCCTTGTCGTTCAGTCGCATAGCTCGCTATGCTCCTTCGCTCCGCGGCCAAAACGCCTCCGAAATGACCGCGCTTTTGATATGCATTTAATCTGAACATCTACTTATCTGTTTTTGTGCTGACTTTATAGTGCAAACTTACACAAAAAAAACGACATTAACCTCCATGCAGGCGACATATTTTCGCCCTTATAGCGTTGTTGCCGGAGGAAGTGGTCATTTTACAGGCTCATAGAGTGCGATTGTCTCCTTGAGCGAGGAAACGACCATAGCGCGCAACTCGGGAGGTGACATGACCATCACGCGCGGCCCGAGCGACAATATCTCCTGAACGAAGTCGGGGGTCAGGCGCAGGCGGTAGTGAAACACCGAGTAGGAATCGTGGACCATCTCCTGCTGGGAATGGTGGAGCGGTAGGGCGCGGAGGTATTTGGCCTGACGGGAATCTACCTTCAGGGCCACCTCCTTGGGGTCGCCGTGGGAGAAGACGATGCCGAATGCGTCGCGCACAAACGCGTCGCTGTCAAAGTCATCGGGAATGGCGAATGTCACGGTGTCAAGCACATTCACGTCGGTCATGCGGTCAAGGGCATAGGTCTTTATCTTGTCCTCCCTGACATTGCGTCCCGTGACATACCACCGCTGACGGAATATTTTGAGGAAATAAGGCTCGACCGTCACGCCGGGCGACGGGTTGACGCGGGTATAGGGGTGATAGGTGAACGAGACAGGATGATATTCCTTCAAGGCTCCGATGACGGCACTGAGGTGCATTCGGGCCGAGGGGACATCTTCGAGGAAAATGCGGTCCGAAACCTCCCCTACGCTCGACAGGACGTTGCTCATGGCGGCCGAGTTGAGCAGCCAGTCGGTGACACTCTCGCTGTAGCTGTCACTCTCCGAGTCGATATAGTACTCAAATGTCGATGGGTTGCACTCGATGTTGATTTTGAAAAGCTCCTCGATAGCGTTGCGATAATTGTAAAATGTGCGGCGCGGCATCGGCTCTCCGTCGCTGATGGGCGACTGCACCCACAGGCGGTTGAGCCTCTCGCGGGTAATCGCCCCGTGACGCTTGATTGTGTCAATCAGCCAGATGTATCGGTTCAGAAGGTTCTTGGACATAATGTAATCAATTATAAAGGCGCGATAAATCGCACGGCTAAGGCAGCCCCATATACGACAAGAATTTCATTTTTTACGGGTTTCAAAGGTAGGTAACACGAGGGCATGAATCATGCAACGCTGTGTTAAAGAGGGTTAATCCACTGCTTTTTCGGCGCGGGAAACGGCATCGGCGATGAAACTGCCTTTAGCCAGTTTTGAGGCCAATGACATGGCATTGGCCTTCATCACGGCGTAATCCCCGGGGGTGAGCCGTGACAGAATCTCAGGAAGGTCGCGCAATGATGATACGCATATCCCCGCATTATATTCCTTTACAATCCCGGCAAGGGCGGCCTGATTCCAGATGATGACCGGCAGACCCGATCGGAGGTAGAGGGATGTCTTGTGGGGCGCGTTATATTTCAGATATTCGCCAAGCGCGCCCGCCCCCTCGTCGAGCGAGGAACCGTACCACACAACGCCGAAATCGCCCTGCGCGGTGGCAATCAAGGTGTCGGAATCGACATATCCCATCGCGTGAATGCCGGGGGTCAGCCTTGACTTGTCGATACCGCCGCCGTAAATGACCAAGTCAAGCGACGGGACGGCCTCGCCGAGCTGATAAATCCAGTCATTGTGAACCGGCGAAGCATTTCCGGCAAACATCAGGCGGTAACGGCCGCCGGGGGCGAGATTCTGAACAGCCGGGACCGAATCAGACAGGTAGTCCCACAGACCGGCCTCGATTATCGGCACAGTCACCCCGTTGTCAACGAGCCACCGGCGCATAGCAGGAGTGTGAATAACTATGGCCGTGCTGCGGTTTAGCCGCTCGACCTCCCACTCGACAGTCAGTTTCTTGCGCCGGAAACTGCCGAGGTCGTGAATGAGGGTTATGACCTTGGCTCCGCGGGCATTGGCACGGCTGACCACAAAGTCATAGTACTTTTTAAGCGGGTACTGCACGAGGAGTATGTCACCTTTTTTCAGCGACATGACCCCTTTCAACACACTCGCGAGGGTTATAAAGTAGGCTCCGACCGCACTGCCGACCCGACGCTGGCGCAACCCGATGTTCCGGTATCCCATCGACTGCAATATAGCCTCGACATCGGTTTTCGCCTTATCGCCCCCGCCCCCGATTTTACGGTAATTCTTGGATATATAACACTTCATCAGTTTTCAAGTAATTCCGCAAAGGTAGCAAAATTTTGATGAAGGACGCGGAAAAGCGCAGGGAAATTTTGGCGGATACTGCCTCACGACAGAACTCGGGACACATATCCTCGGTGACGGAACCACCGGTGCGCCCAGTTGGGAACCATGTAGACGTACCCCGAAATATCCTCGTGGGGAACGCAATCGAGCATGGCACCGATTATTGATGCAGACTGCGATACGCTTAGCCCCGTCTGCCGCGCTATCTCCTCACGCAACAGACCGTAGGAGACCTCGCGAACCGCTTCTGCAGTCAGGCTGCGCCCGAGACGGCGGCGAATCTCGTCGGGTGACGGGAGTTTTACTTTGGGACCGACATGCAACCCATCAAAACAATATTCGCCGTCAACACGACGCATCACAAACCCGCTGCTGTTGCGACGATTGCACTCCTCGGCCCACTGCCGAGCCACAGAATTGGAAATTCCGCGCAACACCTCGGGAATAATGGGACAACGCCTCAATTGCCCGTAGGAATAACCCTCACGGTTAATTCCGCCCGACCCCGACGGCACATCGGAGTCGGAAACGGAACACACGTCCCCGCCATCAGCAGTCAACGCATCCAAAAGATTGCTCAAAAAACCCATAATTATCGTCCAAATAATCTACTGAACCAATTTGATTTTTTTGTAGGCTCACTCTGACCAAGTTCACGGATGGACCGAAATTCAACATCCACGACCCACTCCGTATCCTCCTCACTGGTCAGATTTCTGTATTTTTCAGAATCGTATGCATAGTTCAGACTCGCTAAGACAATTTTAACCGAGGCTTGTATAGCACGTTTTTTTGACTCAGAGACTGTGGCTGATGATGATGAACTAATTGTCAATGAATAACGCAATATGTTTCCTTCCATTCTCATTTCGGTCATGTGTTTCCATTCCGGTTCTTCGTCGAGCCACAAAAGATGCTCAGGAATATAAGGAGGACTAACAGGGTCAAACTCTGTGACGAGTAGCATCCTTCCATTTCCTTTACTCCGACTTTCAGTCGAAGATGAATTACTAACGCTGACATTGCCGGAAACTGCCTTATAACTTGCTCCACCCGAATGAGTAGTCTGATTTTTAAGTAATTCACTAAGGCATCTCCCTTTTTTATATGACACAGTGATTTTTGTTGCGCCCAGACCTTGTGCCAATCGGGTAAAATCATGCATTTTGTCACAAATAAATCGACCATCAGCCTCGTCACTTGGGAAATACAAGCCAATATCAGTCGGATGAGCTACATATAGCACCCCAGATTGCGGATGACCTTTTGGAAATCTCACATCCTCGGGAAGGTATCTTTTCCGAAATACAGTCAGACTATGGGTATCAATGCCCGTTGTATCATCAGCAATCATTAAAAATTGTCTATCCTCATAGGGTCGAGAATTAAATCTGCTTAATGCCATATTTATATTATTTAGATAATTCTTTTTCTAATTGTTGTGCGTCGTTTCTGATTGTTTCGTTCTTGCAAGTCAACGCACGCTGTACATATTCCAATGCCAAGATATTGTCATCAAAATAGTCTTCTATCATTGCAAGCAACATGTTACACTTACCATAGCTATAACTTCCGATTAAAAACTCGTCCACGATTTTTTTCAATAGATTCTCGGCTTTTTCAAATCGCTCTTGCCGTTTGCTTTTAATCTCTACGGCAATATCAAAAATAACCTCAGCAATATCTAAAATCGCGTAGGGGTCTTGATTGTATTTTTCAATATAACGGTCTATTTTATATTCATATTCATCAACACGTTTTTTCGCCACAAGATTCTTTATTTGGGTCAGATCAATCTCGTAGGGAGGTACATACCGGCTAATAAAGATGTTTAAACATCCCTTAAACTGAGTGCGCATAGATGTGTCTTTCATCATATCATAGGCGCGTAACGACAAGTATGTATCGCCTCTTTCATCACAGAAATCAAAATCTTTGCCATCAAGCTGGACTTTATCAATCAATTCCCATTCAACGAAATCGAAATCATCTTCAAAACGATAATGTACACCACGATTGGTCATGATAAAATCAGTGTCACTACTCTCATCACGATAATATATGATATCTTCATTAGCCGGAAGGTTAAAAATCCTTCTTAGTCTACTTATTTCACGAGGTGGGATATTTTTTCCCACATAATTATCATAATTATTGTCAAATTCCCTCAATGAACTGACAAAGTTGCGAAGTAACTGTTTCTGTTCATCGTAGACATCCTGTACCATTATCTGTCGTTCTCTCTTGTTTAATGCAAATTTTACAACAAAAAACAAATCGACAACCCAGCACAATACACATGCAGCAAAAAGATAAAATGCCCAATTATTATAAAATATTTCCACAATGCATGAAACATCGGTCAATACCGACCAAAACACATAAACAGGCTTTATCAATCCGAAGAATGTCAACACAAAGGCACATAATGTAATCGAGAAATATGTTCTATACCGCATTAAGGCGCGATGAACACCAAGCAATCCCCCAAAAAGCCATCCGAGAAAAACAGCTGTCGCAGAACTACGGTTAGGCGTATTTTCACGAGACATTTCTTCTATATCAGCCGTTCCAAATGCAATGAACAAAAGAAATGCACACCCGCCATACCACCATAAATAATTATGGTTCCATGATATAGTTCTGTCAATCAATTCACCATTTATCTGAGAACGTGATGATTCAGAGACAACATCAATAACACGGTTTATACGATCCGTCTGCGACTCGCTTATTTCAGCCAAATTGACCGCGTATATTTGATCGTCTGTCAGATTTTCATTATCCGAACAACTGATAAAAGATATACACGCCAGTATTCCGATTAGACATAACCGGATTTCATGTGATAATGATTTAGTAACCATTGTTTCTTGTATTTTTTAGTTTATAAGAAAGACGTGAATCCGCCTGAATTGTTTTATCCATCGAAAGTCGGGCTCTGGTAAACCTCTGGGTGACAGATAAAAGCAAGCAGTTTCACGCCTGTATATATACAGGTGCTCAACGCACTTGCCGAACCTATTCTACCCGAGTAAAAAAGTGTACCAGACTTTGACTTTCGGAATAAGTTTCGACAATATTGTATAACAATGTATGTACCTGACAACGTCTCATCCTCTGACGAGCGATGTCAATAGTGCAAATTTATGAATTAATCTGATTAAAATCCAAATTTTGCCCACTATTTAACACTGATTCCATACACGCGCTTACTGCTTGCTTAATGACGGTGTAAAATTACTGCGAGGTTACGCCAATAACTGTCTTAGTGGAGCAAATTTTATCGGCTGCGACAATTTTTGTCGTAGTCTATGCTTAATTTTGCGGTATGATACATCAATATAAGTTTTGTCTATGGCTTGTCAACAAGCTGGCAGACCGGGAGATGTCGCTGGAGGAGATTCAGCGCGAGTGGCTTGACAGCGCGAGCAATGACGAGGGGGTTCCTCTGACGGCGCGGACGTTTTCGCGCTACAGGGCGCATGCCGAGTCATTGCTGAATGTCGACATCGAATGTGACAAGTCGACAAACCGTTACCGTCTCGTGGCCGGGGACAATGTGGCTGACTGGATACTGAGCGCGATGCGCGTCAGCGAGCTTGCCCGACGTGTCGACATCCGAGACTTCATCATGCTTGAAAATCCTCCGGCGGGAAGCGGGATTCTCGACACGGTCATAAAGGCCCGCGAGCGATGCGCAATGCTGAAGTTCAGCTATCGCTCGCTTTATCAGGAAACCCGCAGGTACCGGGCCGTGCCCCTGTTCCTGCGCCTGTTCAGGCAACGGTGGTATGTGACTGCCCGACGTGAAGGCAAGGATTTTCTGACCACCTTTGCACTTGAACGCATGACCGATGTCGCGATGGTTGAAAACACTGCCCCCGCGACGATGCTGCCTGTCTCTCCCGAGGAATATTATGACGACTGTTTCGGCGTAATCCATTCGGGCGAGCCTGAGCGCATAGTGTTGCGCGCATTCTGGCCGCAGAACGCTTATCTTGCCGAGGTGCCGATGCACCACTCGCAACGCGCGGTGGCTGAAAACGACAACTGGACCGACTATGAGCTGTATCTGCGTCCCACCTATGATTTCAAGCAGGAGCTGCTGTGGCACCGCGACAAACTCGCTGTCATCTCGCCCGCATGGCTGCGCGACGACATGCTCGACATTCTCAGGCGCATGGCCGAGTCATACAAGAGCGGGGAGCCGCACTGCAAGGATGAATGAATGTCATCAGGGCGTTTTCACTTCGCCCGAGGGGGCGAGGACGAGGCGGCCGTCGTCCATGAGGGCACGGACGAGGGGAATTACCCGGTCGGGCGTGACTGAGAGCTGCCCGGCAATGTAGTTGACGGTGTGACCGCCGGGTTGGGAGGCAAGATAAAGGATTGACTCGGTCATGGTGCGGGTGTCGTCAGCGGGGCGCGCAGTGACAGGGCGAGACTGGCGGCACACGTCGCATTTTCCGCACGGATGCTCCGGGGTTTCGCCAAAATATCGCAACATCGTGTTGACACGGCACTCGTCGAGCGAGAACGTGAACCGTTTCATGGCATCGATGCGCTTTTCAAGACGCTCGCGCTGCACCTCGTAGACCTCGCGGGGGAGAATGACATATTTAGGCAGCTCGCGCGAGGTGGTATAGACAATGTAGGGGGTTGTCTTGCGGGGGACGTAGCTGATAATGTGCATCCTTGACAGCAGCAGCAACGATTGGTAGACCTTTTCGCTCGACATGACAAGACGCTGTGCGATAAGGACTTCGTTAATATACACATAGTCGGCAAAGAGGCCGGTATAGGTGCGCAGGAGTAGTTGCAGCACCTCGTCGGTGTCCACGTCGACCCGCAAGTTGTAAAGCTCCTCTTTCCCCACCGTGACCATTACCCGGGAGCGCGTCGTGGTTTCCTCGACAAATTCCAGATACCCGGCGCGGGTTAGAATCTGCAACGCGCTGTGGGCGGTCAGCGGCTTGAGATCAAACGTGTTGCAGAACAGGTTGAAATTGAACTCGTAGACGACGTTATATCCGCTCCCGACGGCAACATTGAGGAAATTGCCGACAAGTTCGTAGACCCGCGCGATGTATTCCTTGTCGGGGAACGCCTCGGCGACGCGTCGCGTCAGGACACTCTTGTCATAGCGCGACGCGATGATGACGGCAAATGCCGGCTTGCCGTCGCGGCCCACGCGGCCTGCTTCCTGATAGTATTCTTCGAGCGAGGAGGGGAGGTCGTAGTGGGCGACCACGCGCACGTCGGGTTTGTCTATTCCCATACCGAAAGCGTTGGTGGCGACCATGACACGCACCTCGTCGCGTTTCCACCGGTTCTGTTTCTCATCCTTCTCCTCGGGGAGGAGCCCGGCATGGTAAAAATCGGCGCTTATCCCCTCGCGGCACAGCATTTCGGCAATCTCGCGGGTGCGGCGGCGCGAGCGCACATAAACAATCGAGCATCCGCGTGTCGATTTCAGTATTTTCAGCAGCAGGCCGTCCTTGTGGTCACCGTAACGCACGATGTAGGACAGGTTGTCGCGCGAAAAGCTGCGGGAGAACATGTTGGGCTGCCTGAAACGCAGTGTCGACATGATGTCGCGTGTCACCTCGGGAGTGGCCGAAGCAGTCAGTGCAAGCACCGGGGCGGAGGGAAAAATGTCGCGCAACGAGACGATTTTTAGATAGGAAGGACGGAAATCATACCCCCACTGCGAGATACAGTGGGCCTCGTCGACAACGATGAGCGACACGGTCGTGAGACGGAGCATTGACAGGAACCGCTCGTTTTGCAGCCGCTCGGGGGAGACATAGGCGATTTTGACTTTGCCGAGCCGACAGCGGTCCATAGCGAGGCGACTCTCTCCCGGAGTCATCCCGGCATGAAAAAAAACAGCCTTGATACCACGGTCGCGCAGATTGTCGACTTGGTCTTTCATCAGCGAAATCAGCGGTGTCACGACGATTGTCAGGCCGTCGAGCATCATGGCGGGAACCTGAAACGTGATTGACTTGCCGCCACCGGTAGGCAGCAGTCCCAGCGTGTCCTTCCCCTCCAGCACCGATGCTATAATCTCTTGCTGCAAAGGACGGAACGCATCATAGCCCCAGTATTTTTTAAGAACGGTTAACAATGGGTCAATTCAGTTCAATGCACAATTTTTCATGCAGCCGCGGAGCGGCGGGGCCATGCGTAACCCCACGCCTCGGCGTGGGGACCGGCCGGTACTCTGATATATCGAGCATCGGAGATGCGAATCTATGGTCGCCACCATAGGCTCGCGTCTTCGACGCTTTTTCGCTTGTTTTGCCTTCTCCCCCCACGCCAAGGCGTGGGGTTTCGCATAACCCCGCCGCTCCGCGGCTTGTCACCGTCAGCTTTAGACCAACAATGGCAGGACAGGCACTCCCGCTTGCAAGGTCGCGCCACGGTGCGACACAATGCAGTTTACTTAACGAGATTGCAAACTGAGTCCTGCGGGCTCAACGAAAGTGCCATCCCAAGGGATGATGCATTCTCAATTGTCAATTCTCAATTCTCAATTGTCAAGGTGTATCTCCTTGATGAGCAGCTGGATGTTTCCGGTCATGCCGTGATGCTTGTTTTCCTCGATGGTGTAGCAGATGCTGAATGGGCGGCGCGAGTGGATGTGGTCAAAGAGCGATGCCTTGTTAAAGGCGATGCCGTTGAGAACCTTTCCGCAAGTGTCGTCGACAAGTTCGAGCTTGATGTGCTCGTTGTGACGGCCCACGAGCTTGCTCGTGCCGAAATCCATCACTCCGCGTGTGCAGAACACAGGCTTATTATTGCCCGGCCCGAATGGGTTGAACTTGCGCAGCAGGGTCAGGAACTCGGGAGTGATTTCAGAGAAACTGAGGAAAGCGTCGATGTCGAGCAGCGGTGTCAGCTGTGACGGGAGAATATTGTTGGCCACATATTCCTCGAAACGGCGCGTGAACTCGGGAATGTTTTCCTCTTTCAACGACAGGCCGACAGCATAGGTGTGTCCGCCGAAGTTTTCGAGCAGGTCGCGGGCCGAATCGACCGCTTTGTACACGTCAAATCCCTGTACCGAGCGCGACGAGCCGGTGGCAAGACCGTTGGAAAAGGTCAGCACGACCGACGGCTTGTAATAAAGCTCGGTCAGGCGCGACGCTACGATTCCGATAATTCCCTTGTGCCAGTTTTTGTTATATATTACAATCGACTTTTTGTCATTGGTCATCTCGCCCCGCTCCTCAAGGATGGCGTTGGCTTCATCGGTAATGCGCTTGTCAAGTTCCTTTCGGTCCTGATTGTACCGGTCGATGGCTCGCCCCTTGGCATAGGCATCGGCCACGTCGCGCGCCACCAGCAGCTCGACGGCTTCTCGCCCGCTCTGCATGCGGCCCGACGCATTGATGCGCGGCCCGATTTTGAAAATGACGTCGCTGATTGTTATCTCGCGGTTTCCGAGCCCGCAGATGCGGATAATCGTGCGCAACCCCATGTTGGGATTGGCATTGAGCCTCCGCAATCCGTGATAGGTCATGATGCGGTTCTCGTCGACCATCGGGACGATGTCGGCAGCGATTGACACTGCCACAAGGTCGAGCATCCCTTCAAGGTCAGTGGTGGGAATGCCGTTGGAAATCGAGAACGCCTGCATCAGCTTATACCCCACGCCGCATCCCGAAAGGTGGGAGCAAGGGTAGGTCGAGCCTTCGAGCTTGGGGTTCAGGATGGCGACAGCGTCGGGCAGCTCGTCGTCAGGCACATGATGGTCACAGATGATGAAATCAATGCCGAGCGTGCGCGCATAGGCAATCTCCTCGATAGCCTTGATGCCGCAGTCGAGGATAATGATCAGCTTGACCCCCTGCTCGGCCGCGAGGTCGATAGTGGGTTTCGAGATTCCATATCCCTCGTCATACCGCGTAGGGATATAATAGTCAATATTGGAGTAGAAATTCTGGAGATACTTGTAGACCAGCGCGACAGCGGTAGTGCCGTCGACATCATAGTCGCCGTAGACCATAATCTTCTCCTTTGCCCCCATCGCCATGTTAAGGCGGTTGACAGCTTTGTCCATGTCGGGCATCAGGAACGGGTCGTGCAAATCACTGAGCGAGGGATGGAAAAATTTTTCCGCTTCCTCGACCGATGAAATGCCCCGTTGCACCAATAGCTCGCTAATGGGCGGAGTGGCTGAAAACCGCTTCGCAAGGTCGGATTCCAGCTTTTGTTCGTCGGATGTCAGGGGACAGTAATTCCATTTACTTGTCATTTATGTTGTTTCTTTTTTATTTCGGCTTCAAAGCCCGGAAACCACATCATTCTGAGGCAACCCGAGCGGGGAGAGAGGGGGGGAGTATATGAGAAAACGGCATGGCTCAATGGCCAAAGCCGGTCAGGATACAGCGCCCGGTTGACTGCTGAATTGTAAAAGGAGAAAGATATGCGGCACCGCCGCACGCTACTGAATCATCCCTGAGGCGCACTGTCTTTAAGGCAAAAGACACGGGAAAACGCCGCCGGTTTACACCGTCGACTGTTATCCCACGCAAATTTACTAAGAATATTTGGAACTCTTACTAAAAAGAATGTTATTATTGCTAAAAATACACATCAGGAATTGCTGAAAAAAAGGCGGAGACTAATCAGAATGCATCTGAAAAGCCTCCGCTGAACCTAATGGCATTGTGGCACATCACTGCCACTTGTTATATTTCACATTTTCTTGTTTGAATTTCTGTTTCGGCTCGGGAGTCTCGGCGGGATAACCGATTGCCACGACGTTGAGCGGCACAATCGTCGGCGGGAAATGGAAGAAACGGTTAAGGCCGGCAACCCGTTCCATCGCGGGATAGGCACCGCACCACACCGCGCCGAGGCCCATCGAATGAGCCGCGAGCAATAGGTTTTCGGTGGCTGCCGAGCAGTCCTGAATCCAAAAATCGTTTGCCTCGCCGGGGAAACCGAGCTTCTTGTCACCACACACGATTATGGCGAGAGGCGCACGGCCCACAGGCGCCCATGCCGGTGCCATTGCCGCCACCGAGTCAAGCACGGCGCGGTCGTCGAGCACGAGAAATTTCCACGGCTGCTTGTTGCCGGCGGTAGGAGCGGCCATCGCGGCGCGGAGTAGCGAGTCGACGGCTCCGGCTGACACTTCTCGGTCGGTATACTGCCTGATGCTCGTGCGCGTCATAATATTTTCATAAGACGACGCGGCCGGATCACCGGTTACCGTTTTGCCACACTCTGTCTTCCCGCATGAAGACATCCCGAATAACATTGAAATTGCGGCCACAAGGCTGCATAATGCAGTTGATTTCATCTTTTATCTTCTTACTTTTTTGCCAAAGATACGACAAAAAAGCGTCATGGCCGTCATTTTATAATTCTTTTGCATAAAAAAACCTAAAGCGGAAAAATTTGAACGCAAAAGGAGATTGTTGTTAACATTTGACACTCTGTTTCACTTTGACCGAGCGGTTTTATTTGTTAACTTTGCACCTGTATAAAATACTATTTTCCAATCTTTTTTTAAATACCGAAAACTTATATTGAACATGAAATCACTCTGCACTTTTGCGTTGCTCGCAGCATCGGCGGCATCGGCACTGGCCGCCGAGACTGTCACATCGCCCGACGGTTCGGTCCTGCTGACATTTGACCTTGACAACGGGCGCCCTGTCTATACCGTGGACTTCAAGGGGCGTCGGGTCATCAACCCGAGCCATCTCGGCCTTGAACTCTATAGCGAAAACGGCCGCAACGACTTTTCCAAGGCCGGAGAAGTCACCGGGAACGATGCGCTGTCGCTTTCATCAGGGTTCACGCTGACAAATGTCGGACGCGCGTCCAACGACGAGACTTGGCACCCGGTATGGGGCGAGGAGACATCAATACGCAACAATTACAACGAAATGGCCGTGACGTTGCGGCAACCCGAGCGCGAGCGCGAAATCATTGTCAGGTTCCGCGTCTATGACGACGGAATGGGACTACGCTACGAGTTTCCACAGCAGCCCAAGCTCAACTATTTTGTCATCAAGGAGGAAAACACCGAGTTTGCCATGACCGGCGACCACATTGCCTACTGGATTCCCGGCGATTATGACACTCAGGAATACAACTACACGGCATCGCGGCTGAGCGAAATCCGCAGCCTCATGCCATCCAAAGTCAACCCCGACAACGCCTCTACCACCCCCTTCTCCCCAACCGGAGTGCAGACCGCGCTTCAGATTAAAACTGACGACGGCATCTATCTCAACATCCACGAGGCCGCGTGTGTCGATTATGCCACAATGCACCTCAACCTCGATGACAAAGAGATGGTGTTCACCTCGTGGCTCACTCCCGACAACCGCGGGCAGAAAGGCTACATGCAGACACCCTGCCGCTCGCCGTGGCGCACAGTCATGATTACCGACGATGCCCGCAAGACCCTCGCCTCGCGGCTCATCCTCAACCTCAACGAGCCATGCGCGCTCGACGACACATCGTGGATCAAGCCGGTAAAATATATCGGCGTGTGGTGGGAAATGATTTCAGGTGCCGGGTCATGGAACTATACCGACGATGTCTACTCGGTGAAACTCGGCGAGACCGACTATACCAAAACCCGCCCCAACGGCCGTCACAGCGCCAACACCGGCAAGGTAAAACGCTACATCGACTTTGCCGCCGAGCACGGGTTTGACCAAGTCCTTGTCGAGGGCTGGAACGAGGGCTGGGAAGACTGGTTCGGCCAGTCCAAGGATTATGTCTTTGACTTCGTGACCCCCTACCCCGACTTTGACCTGAAACAGCTCAATGAATATGCCGCCGCCAAGGGAGTAAAGCTGATGATGCACCACGAGACATCCTCGTCGGTCCGCAACTACGAGCGTCACCTCGACAAGGCTTACCGGTTCATGGTCGACAACGGATATAACGCCGTCAAGAGTGGCTATGTGGGCAACATCATCCCCCGTGGCGAGTATCACTACAGCCAGTGGATGAACAACCACTATCTCCACGCCGTCAAGATGGCTGCCGACTACAAAATCATGGTCAACGCCCACGAGGCGACCCGTCCCACCGGCCTTTGCCGCACCTACCCCAACCTCATCGGCAACGAGAGTGCCCGTGGAACCGAATATCAGGCTATGGGCGGAAACAGCCGCAGCCACACGTCAATCCTCCCCTTCACCCGTCTGCAAGGCGGCCCGATGGACTACACGCCCGGCATCTTCGAGTTTGACCTTTCGACATTTACCCCCGGCAACAACTCAGTCATCCCCTCGACAATCTGCGGACAACTGGCTCTATATGTGACACTTTACAGCCCACTGCAGATGGCATGCGACCTTCCCGAGCATTATGCCCGCCATCTTGACGCATTCCGGTTTATCAAGGATGTACCCGTTGAATGGGAACGCTCGGTATACCTTGAGGCCGAACCGATGGAATATGTCACCGTCGCCCGCAAGGACCTCAACAGCGACAACTGGTTTATAGGTTCTACCGCCGGGGAAAACGACCGCCGCAGCGAGATTTCCCTCGACTTCCTTGACCCGGGACGCAAGTATGAGGCCACAATCTATGCCGACGCTCCCGACGCCAACACCGTTGACGGCCAAAAACGCTATACCATCACCACCCGCAAGGTCAATGCCAAGACCCGCCTAAAGCTCGATGCCAAGGCCGGCGGCGGTTACGCAATCTCTATAAAGGCAATCTAACCTTCGACAACCCACCTGTCGATGCTCCGGGTCTCTGACGAGAAGTTGACACCCACCTTGACAACCGTCTTACCAGTCGAGGCAAAAGGCTCGGCATAGCCGCGCTCGTCAATCTGACGCAATGCCTCCTCGGCAGTCCCGTCGAGCTTGAACTCCATAACATACACCCGCGAGGGCGTGTCGATCACGAGGTCGATGCGCCCTCGTGACGTGTGATACTCGGTGTGGACATGAAACCCCATCAGCGTCATGACGATGTACATGACATTCTGATAATGCAGTTCAAGTTTCTGCACTTTCTCATACGGGAAATCGGAATAGAGGCTTTTAAGCCGCTCCATGAACTCGTCAATCCTCCCCTCCCTGACATCCTTGACAAACGACTGGATGGCGAAACCTGTCCTACTACCCCTTACATTTGTATAAAATGGCATCAGAAACTTCACAAAACCTTCCTCTACCTCGCGGTTAGGATAACCAAGCGTATAAATTCTATACTCGGGGTTAAAACTCTTTATTGTCAAGTAGCCGCTCTGATATATTACCCCGATAGGATCAAAAAACAACATATCAGACCCCTGCAGTGCCGACTCGTCACAGACTTCTCCATCGAGGGACGCAAGGTCATAATCATTTGATTTCAACAACTCGACCAAAAATGTAGGAGTGCCCGTTTCAAACCAGTAGCTTCTAAGTTCTTTGGACGCGAAAGCATTAAGTAGACTAAAAGGATTATATATGCCCTCCCCTACCGGAGCAAACAGATATCCGTCATAATTTTCTTTCAGCAACTGTTGCATTCGCTCGACTGAGACAGACAGGACTTCCGCAAATTCCTTTATATCATCTTTGAAAGAAACAGACAGTTCTCTTTCACTTATTCCACAAATCCCGTTGAAATCATTCAACATCGAGATGTCGCGCAAATTATTCAAATCACTGAACACACTGACCTTGCCAAACTTTGTCACACCGGTCAACATCGCGAACCGTATATAACGATCCATCGACTTCATGACCCCATAAAACGACTTGAGCGTTTCACGATAAACACGCTGAAGTGTCAAATCAGTTATAGTCTGCAACAACGGCTTGTCATACTCGTCAATCAGTACTACGACCTGTTTTCCGGTCTTTTCACAAGCTGTTTTAATTATATTGCCAAACCGCAAAGACAGAGACGGCAACTTATCTATGACTCCATATTTGTCTTCCCACGCATCAAGAGCCGACGAGAGCATATTGTCAAGAGAATCAAGTTCACCATATTTCTGACTGTTCAAGTCGAGATGCAAGACGGGGTGCTCAATCCAGTCATGTTCATACTGTGAGATAGCAAGACCTTCAAACAACTCTTTATGCCCGAGAAAATATTCCTCAATCGTAGACAAGAGAAGACTTTTCCCGAAACGACGCGGCCGTCCGAGGAAATAATATTGGTAGGACGTGACAAGCTTGTGGATATACTCCGTTTTGTCAACATAGACATATCCTTCCTTCCGGATTTTTGAAAACGACTGTATTCCTATCGGGTATTCTTCTCTTTTATGCATAAGGCACTCTATTTTCTGCAAATATAACGATTTATTCATTCATAAAGATGATATTTCGCCTTTTTACGCGAAAAGGTTTCAACATCTTTATTCCAGTAATCGAGCATGTCGGCAACCTTGTAACGACGAGAGAACTGTTCCCTTATTTTGGACGAGCCGAGAACTTTGTCGACCATATTGAGACGTGACTGTGTGGCCGAGGCAAAAGCCTTGTGTGCCGGATACATTTCGGCCAACTCCTGCATCGCGTAAAATTGTATCAGTGTCAGGTCGGCCACCCACGGATCGGTCACATAGACCTCCACCCCATGTACAGTCTCCCCCTTGAACATTGAATAATAGGGCTTGACATGAATCGGTCGGAATTCCACGCCTTGAAGTCCCAAGCCGTTCATCCGGGTTGCAAATTTGTCGGCGTTGATCCACGGGGCACACAGCAGCCGAAACGGTGTCGTGTACCCGACCCCGATCGACAGCCAGTTAAGCTCCCCTACTATCCCTGTGGCGGGATACAGCACCGCCGTCTCGGGCGACGGAATGTGGGGCGACGGAAGCACCCACGGCAACCCCGTTTCTGCAAATGTCATGTCGCGGGTCCACCCCTCCATCGGGATGACCGTCAGTCGGGCCTTCACACCCCGGCTGAGCAATCCCTCGTCATTGAGATAGCGGGCGAGCTCGCCGGGAGTCAGGCCATAAAGATAAGGTATCGGATATTTGCTGACAAAAGAAGTCATCCCCGGCTCCACGACACACCCTTCCACCTTGTCGCCCCCGAGGGGGTTGGGACGGTCAAGCACCATGAACTCTTTCCCTTGCTCGGCACACGCCTCCATCGCGGCTCCCATCGTGGAGATGAAAGTATAGCTCCGTGCCCCTATATCCTGAATGTCATAAACCACTACGTCGACATTCTTCAGCATCGCCGCCGTAGGTTTCAGAGTCTTTCCGTGAAGGGAATATACCGGCACTCCTGTCGCCGGGTCGGTAGTGGAGGCCACCGCCGCCCCGGCGGCATAATCGCCGCGCACACCATGCTCGGGGGCAAACAACGCGACGAGCCTCACGTCGGGCGCGGCATGGAGGATGTCGATTGTCGACCGCATGGAGTTGTCAATCCCCGTAGGGTTGGTGATGAGTCCCACGCGCTTGCCCCTCAGTTGTTCAAAACCGTTGTCACGCAACACTTCAATTCCCGGCTTTACCTGAGCCGACGACACGAGCGACACCACAGCCGCTATGACACATATAATTATCCTGTTCATGATTCTTTCTTTCCAAATTCAGGGTCAATCTTCAATAACGGGCACACGGCGACGGTTGCCACACAGCACACCATCGTCCATATAAAAAAGTTCTGATAGCCTATCGTTTCCTGCAACCATCCCGCAGCCATTCCGGGAAGCATCATGCCGAGTGCCATGAACCCGGTGCAGATGGCATAATGGGCCGTGCGCAGCGGCCCTTCCGAGAAATATATCAGATACAGCATGTAGGCCGTGAAACCGAATCCGTAGCCAAACTGTTCGACAAAGACACAGGCATTCACAACCCACAACGGCTGTCCGGGACAATAACTCAGGTACACGAAAGTCAGACATGTCAGCGACATGCTCCACGCCATCGGCATCAGCCACCGTTTCAATCCTCCCTTCGCGGCAACGATGCCGCCGATGATACCGCCGGCGGTGAGACCGATTATCCCGACCGTTCCGTAGACGATGCCTACCTCGCTCGTCGAGAGTCCGAGTCCCCCTTTCTCAACCGGGTCAAGAAGGAACGGGTTGATAAGCTTGACAAGCTGGGCCTCGGGAAGACGGTAAAGGAGCATGAACGCTATCGCCTGACCGATGCCCGGTTTCTTAAAAAACAGCACGAAGGTGTCAAGAAATTCACGCAATATCTGCCGGGGTGTCGCCCCCTCCCCGCGGCTGTGGTCAAGCGGCGGACGGGGCAGGATGCGGGTGTGATAAATAGCGACAGCGAGAAAAAACAGCGACAGGATGAGAAACACCGCCGACCATGCTGCCGGGATGTTCCCTGTGCGTTCCTCTATCTGTCCGGCGACAATGACAAGCAGTCCCTGCCCCACGACAGTGGCGATGCGGTAAAATGTCGAGCGGATGCCGACGTAGAACGACTGCTCGTGCTCGGTCAGCGCGAGCATATAGAAACCGTCGGCGGCGATGTCGTGTGTCGCCGAGGCAAACGCCGTCAGCCAAAACACCGCGAGCGTGGCCTGAAAGAAAAACGGCGTGGGGACCGTGAAGGCGACACACGCGAGCAGGGCTGCTATCACCCACTGCATCGTCACCGTCCACCACCGCTTGGTGCGCATGATGTCGACAAACGGACTCCAGAACGGCTTGATGACCCACGGCAGATTCAGCCACCCCGTATACAGGGCAATGTCAGTATTGGAAACACCAAGTCGCTTGTACATGATGACCGAGAGGGTCATCACGGCGATATAAGGCAACGCCTCGGCGAAATACAATGTGGGAATCCATCCCCACGGCGATACTTTTTTCATCAGTATAGTTTCTTTATTTCGGCACCCGGATAGTAGTGGTGCAGTATTTCGTTATATCTGTAGCCACTGTCTCCCATGACGGCCGCCCCGATCTGGCAGAGGCCCACGCCGTGCCCCCACCCCGCGCCGCGCAGAGTGAACCGCGCCGGTATTCCGTCGGCATCAAGGCTGTGCCTGTCGACAACAAACGCGCTGCTGTAAAGATGGCTTCTTGACAACGTGCGGCGTATCTCAAGCTCTTTGCCTATAGTCATGGCGCGCTTTGTCCCGCGTATCTCAATCTCATATATGCGTCCCGAAACCCCGCGCTTTACCGGCACGAGGTCGATAATGTCGCCATAATCCATCCCCGACCGATCTTTCACAATAGCAGCCAGTTCCTCGCGGGAGTATTCGACCTCCCAGCGGTAAAAATCAGCTGTCTCGCGGTCATAATTGTTCAACACTTGCGCGAGGATGCGCGTGTCTGACGTGTTACAGAATGCCTCGGGCGACGACTCTATCCATCCCCGCGCCGCGCTTTCATCTCTCAGGTCGGGCCCCGGCTCTTGGGCCACATCGTCGCGCAGCCCCCGCAGATAGCTGTGCGGCGCATCTTCCCAGCAATACTGAAATTCTTCCATCTTGCCTCCGCAGCACTTCGAGAAACGGGCATCAGCCAGTCGGCCGCCCGCCATCAGTACCTCTCCCCGGGTATCGGCAACCGCGCTTGCCGCCGTAAAGGTGGAAACTCGCACGATTCCTTGATAACGCTGGCAGTGGTCGTCGGCACACACGTCAAAGTCCTTGTGGTCGTCGCGGTCATACCACTTGATGCGCCTCGACACGCTCCCGGTCATCCCGGCACCTCCCGTGGCGCCGTCGCGCAACGAGCGGTCCATCTGTGCCAGCAGCCAGCTGCGCGAAATGACGGCATGGGCGCGCAACAGCGGCAGCGAAGCCTTTGCGCTCATCTCGCTCGAAATCACACTTGTCAGATAAGTCTCGACACCGACCACGTTAACGGCAGTCAGCCTGCCATCGCGCGCGATAAGCCGCAACGACCCCTTGAAACGCTGGTTTTCCTGCCGCTCCCAGTGAAAATTCACCCCTATGGTGACATTTTTCAGTTCAAAACTGTCACCTGCGGGAGAAGTCGGCCTGAATTCAAGCTCGTTATAGACACGGCCTTCCCACTCGACTCCGAGGCCCGACTCCGAGACCCGCGCCGAATGACGGCCCGTCACAACTGCGACATCGTCAGTGGCATATATCCCTTCAAGGGAAAACTCGATGACCGGGGCACTCACAACCCCGACTCTCACACACGGTTCATTCATAACAAAAAAATGCAATGCGGCAGAAAAGCTGCCGCATTGCAAAGATACATTTATTTCTCCAATTTTCGTGATATTATGGTTTCACAACATCATTTCATTACAGGTCGAGTCCTTCGAGAAGGTCGGGGCGGAGGCGGCGGGTGCGTTCAAGAGATTGCTCGTGCCGCCAGTCGTCGATGCGGGCCTGATGGCCTGACAGAAGTATGTCAGGGACACGCCACCCTTTGTATTCGGCGGGGCGGGTATAGACTGGGGGCGCGAGAAGGTTGTCCTGAAAGGAGTCGCTGAGGGCGCTCTGCTCGTCACCGATGGCGCCGGGAATGAGTCGCACGATTGCATCAGTGATAATCACGGCGGGAATCTCGCCTCCGGTCAGCACATAGTCTCCCACCGAAATCTCACGGGTTATCAGATGCTCGCGTATGCGGTAGTCGATACCTTTGTAATGGCCACAGAGGATAATGAGGTTCTGGCTTAGCGAAAGGGAGTTGGCCATAGGTTGGTCAAACGTCTCACCGTCGGGCGAGGTGAATATCACGTCATCATAGTCGCGCTGTTCCTTGAGCGCGGAGATGGCCCGGTCGATCGGTTCAATCTGCATCACCATCCCCGCCTCGCCGCCAAACGGATAGTCATCCACCTTGCGGTATCGGTTGGTAGTATAGTCACGCAGGTTATGCACGACGATTTCTGCCAGTCCTTTGTCCTGTGCCCGTTTCAGAATCGAGCAATTTAGCGGCGATTCCAGCATTTCGGGCAATACGGTCAGTATATCAATTCGCATTTTTGTAAAGTTTAAGGTTTGAGATGATGGTTTAAGTTTAAAGTTTGGGTTTAAAGTTTAGACACACCATTCATCTAAACCTTAAACCCAAACCTTAAACCGTCAACCCTACCGGGTTATTTTTTCTTTCCGCGCTGTTTCTGCTGTTCGCGCAACATTGCCTGCTGCTGACGCTGCATTTCTTCGAGACGGGCCATGAAACCGCTTTTTTTCTTGGGTTTGCGGGCATTCTCGGCCATCTTGGCACGCATCTTGTTTTCGTCGACAACCTGACGGAAGATGTAGGTCTGCACGATGGTGATGAGCAGCGACAGGAAATAGTAGTAGCTAAGACCTGCGGCATAGTTGTTGAAGAACACGAGGAACATCAGCGGCATCAGGTACATCATCCACTTCATGCCGGGCATTGCCGAGGATGAAGGCTGGTTCTGCATATTGATGCGGGTATAGATGATATTGGTCACGGTCATGAGCAAGCAGAAAAGGCTGATGTGATTGCCGAAAGTGCTTGAAATGAACGGGATATTGAAGTTCCACGAAATGATGGCATCGGGAGCCGAGAGGTCTTTGGCCCATAGGAATGACTCGCCGCGCAGCTCGATTGCCGAGGGGAAGAAAGAGAACATGGCCACGAGGATGGGCATCTGCAGCAACAGCGGCAGACAGCCTGACATCGGGTTGGCGCCAGCACGGCTGTAGAGAGCCATCGTCTCCTGCTGGCGCTTCATGGCGTTCTCATTGCCGGGATATTTGTCGTTGATTGCCTTGATTTCGGGAGCGAGCAAGCGCATGCGCGCCTGTGACATGTAGCTCTTGTAGGTGAACGGGAAAAGGATTATCTTGATGAAGACGGTCAGCAGGAAGATAATCAGGCCGTAGCTCGAAATGAACTTGCCGAGCAACGTGAACACCGGAATTACAATCAATGTGTTAATCCAGCGGAAGATGGGCCAGCCGAGAGGGATGACCTTGGTCAGGTGCATGTTGTCCTCGGGATAAATCTGAGTCTCCAAGTCCTTCATCAGCGGATAAAGGTTGGGGCCGAGGAAGAAAGTGAATGACGCGGGGTTGGCCTGAGCCGCAGAGTATTCCATCGTCATTTCCGAGCTCATGCGTTTCAGGTAGACGGGGTCATCTTTCAGCACCTGTGACCGGAGGTCGGCCGACGAGAAATTGGTCTGCGCCATCAGCACTGCCGAGAAGAACTGGTTTTTATAACCCACCCACTTGACGCGCTCGTTGAGTTCCTCGCGTGCATCGTTTCCCTCGCTGAGGTTGTCAACGTCACCGTCGGGGAACATGTAGTAAAGCGCGCTGTTGCGTTCTTCAAACATGCGTCCGGCCTCGTTGCGGTTCATCTTCAGGTCCCAAGCGAAATCCATCGAGGCGACATTGGCCGGGATGACGGCGGTCATGCCCTGCTGGAGCACATCCATCTTTACCAGATAGGAGTCGGGGGCGAGGGTATAGCGCAACGCCCACACGGCACCGTCGCCAAGGTCGAGCTGCATGACAACCGTAGTGTCAGTGACTTCGGCGGGGGTGAAATAGAACTCGCGGGTGTCAAACCGCTGAGTGGCTGTTGTCAGCGTGAATCCGTAGCTGCCGGTCTCGGGCGACATGAGTGTAACCTTAGCCGAGTCATAACGCTCGTAGTCGTTGAGCGTGGCGCGGGAAATGACACCACCCTTGTTGGCGATTTCGAGAGTGAGATACTTGTTGGCAAGAGTTACGGTCGACGAGTCGCCTGAAAGATAGCGGGCAAAACCGCGATACTTGGCGGCATTTCTCAAGCCGTCGCGCAACTCGCGGATAGCCGCCGAGGCAACGGAAGGCTTGAAATCGTCCCAGCGGTTGGCAATCATCGCCGCGACGGAAACAGATGTTTCGCCGACGATCACCGAACCGTCGACCTGTCCGTCGGGGGAGAGGGCAAGATGCAGCTTGTCAACATCGAGAGTGGTGACTCCGGCTGAGTCCCGACGGCCAAGCTCGCGAATCGTGGCGGCAATCGTGGCGGCCTCGGAGGGGTTAATCGAGTCAAGGGTAAGCACGTCGGGCGACTGGGAGAGGCGGTTCTGCTCCTCGGCAAGCTGCTCGGCCTGCTGACGCTGACGCTCGATTTCTTCCTGAGAGGGACGGTTGAGGTACATGAACCCCATGATTACCGCTCCCATGAGCAACAGTCCAATCAGTGAGTTTTTATCCATTATAAGTTCTTAAAAGAGTTTTATTAGTTATTTTTATTTGTTATCTTTTGTTTCGCGATAGTTCACCGCCGCCTTTACAAAGTCGAGAAACAGAGGATGGGGCGAAAGGACGGTGCTTGAGTACTCGGGGTGATATTGCGTGCCGATAAACCACCGCTTTTCAGGGAGTTCCACAACCTCGACAAGATGGGCGGCAGGATTCTCGCCAACGCACTTCATGCCTGCGCGCTCAAATCGTTCACGATAGTCGTTGTTGAACTCAAAACGATGGCGGTGGCGCTCGCTGACATCAGTCGAGCCGTAGGCTTGGGACGCACGGGAGCCGGGTGTCAGGCGGCAGTCGTAGGCGCCGAGACGCATTGTGCCACCCATATTGGAGATACTTTTCTGCTCCTCCATGAGGTCGATGACGTTATCGGGAGTAGTGGGATTCATCTCGGTCGAATTAGCCTCGGGAAGGCCGAGAACGTTGCGGGCAAACTCGATAACCATGCACTGCATACCGAGGCAGATGCCGAACGTAGGCACATCATGCTCGCGACACCATTTCAACGCGACAAATTTACCCTCGATTCCGCGCTGCCCGAATCCGGGAGCCACAATCACACCGTCAAGATCGCCGAGCTGGCTGTCGGCATTCCCGGGGGTGAGTTTCTCGCTGTGGATGTAACGAAGGTCGAGGCGGCGGTCGTTATAGGTGGCAGCCTGAAACAGGGACTCGTCGATTGACTTGTAGGCATCCTGAAGCTCGACATATTTCCCGACGATGCCGATTGTGACTGTCTGACGGGCGCTGTGCATCTTGTCAAGGAAGTCAAGCCACGGTTTCATGTGGGGTTGCCCCTCGACGGGAAGTCCGGCCTTATGCATAACAATCTCGTCGAGGTGCTGACGGTGCATCTCCACCGGAACCTCATAGATTGACGGAACGTCAATCGACTGGATGACCGCATCGGGCGACACGTTGCAGAACTGCGCTATCTTGCGGCGCATGGCGACGGGGATTTCGTGCTCGGTGCGCAGCACGAGGATGTCGGGCTGGATACCGACCTGCTGCAACAGCTTTACCGAGTGCTGCGTGGGTTTCGTCTTCAGTTCTTTGGCGGCACGGATATAGGGGACGTAGGTCAGATGGACGCAGATGCAGCTGTTTCCCATCTCCCAGCGCAGCTGCCTGACAGCTTCGAGAAACGGTGTCGACTCGATGTCACCCACCGTACCGCCGATTTCGGTAATGATGAAATCATAGTCACCGGTATTTCCGAGCGCCTTGACATTGCGCTTGATTTCGTCGGTGATATGGGGAATAATCTGCACGGTTTTCCCGAGATAGTCGCCACGGCGTTCCTTGTCGATGACACTCTGATAGATGCGGCCCGTGGTGACATTATTGGCACGGGTCGTGCGCACATTTGTGAAACGCTCATAGTGTCCAAGGTCGAGATCGGCCTCGTGGCCGTCGACCGTGACGTAACATTCCCCGTGCTCGTATGGGTTGAGCGTACCGGGGTCAATGTTGATATAAGGGTCAAACTTTTGAATCGTAACCCTGAAACCGCGGGCCTTCAACAGGCAGGCCAGCGATGACGAAATGATTCCTTTGCCCAAGGACGATACTACCCCCCCGGTGACAAAGATGTACTTTGGTTCCACAGTTAATGTGATAAGTTGAAATTAAATTGCAAATTTACAAATTTTTCTGAGTTTTCAGCAGCTTGAAACAGCTTTTATCTCACCGCTTGGTCTTCTTGACCGGGTCACATGTGAGCCCCACGCCGAGTTTCTTGAAAATCTTGTGGTCTACCTCGCCGAGCATGACGGTCGAGTGAACCTGACAGCCGTTCAGCTCGGGGAGTTTTTCGAGTGCGCGGCGGCAGTTTTCGTCATGAGTGCTGAGAACCGAGAGGGCGACAAGGACCTCGTCAGTGTGCAGGCGCGGGTTGCGGCTGCGGAGATAGTTGATTTTGGTGAACTGGATAGGCTCAATCATGTGCTGCGGGATGAGCTTCACGCTGTGGTCGATTCCTGCCAGATGCTTGACTGCATTGAGTATCAGCGCGGCACTCGGGCCGAGCAGCGAGCCGGTCTCGGCAGTGATGATGGTGCCGTCGGCGAGCTCGATTGCCGAGCAGGGCACACCGCTGCGCTCGGCGCGCTCGCGGGCGGCGACTATCGGGCGGCGGTAAGAGGTGTCGATTTTAGCCTGCTTGAACAACAGCGCGATTTTGTTGACCTCGTTCTCGTTACCCTCGCCCATCGCCATGCGGTTGAGCGCGGTGTAGTAGCGGCGGATTATCTCGTCCTTGGACGCGCGGCTGCACACCTCGTCGTCGTCAATGCAGAACCCTACCATGTTGACACCCATGTCGGTCGGCGACTTATAGGGGTTCTCGCCGTAGATTCCTTCAAAGAGGGCGTTCAGCACCGGGAAAATCTCGATGTCGCGGTTGTAGTTGATGGCCGTCTTGCCATAAGCATCGAGATGGAACGGGTCAATCATGTTGATGTCGTTGAGGTCGGCGGTGGCAGCCTCGTAAGCGATGTTGACCGGGTGTTTCAGCGGAAGGCTCCACACCGGGAAGGTCTCAAACTTGGCATATCCGGCCTCGATACCGCGCTTGTGCTCGTTGTAGAGTTGGCTGAGACACACCGCCATCTTGCCGCTGCCGGGACCGGGAGCGGTCACGATGACCAGCGGGCGCGAAGTCTCGACATAGTCGTTGCGCCCGAAACCTTCGTCCGAGTCAATCAGGCCGACGTTGGTGGGATAACCCTCGATTGTATAGTGAACATAGGTAGTGATTCCGAGCCGGGCCAGCTTTTCACGGAAAGCGTCGGCACTGCTCTGTCCGTTGTAATGCGTCACGACCACTGACCCGACGAGAAACCCTCGTTTCTGGAACTCGTCGCGCAGTCGCAGCACATCCATGTCATAAGTGATACCAAGGTCGTTGCGCACCTTGTTTTTCTCAATGTCAAGCGCGCTGATGACGATAACAATTTCGGCGTGGTCGCTCAACTGGCTCAACATGCGCAGCTTGCTGTCGGGCTGAAACCCGGGCAGCACTCGGCTTGCGTGATAGTCGTCAAAGAGTTTTCCTCCTAATTCGAGATAGAGTTTGTTGCCAAACTTGGCAATGCGCTCCTTGATGTGCTCAGATTGTATTCTGAGATACTTGTCGTTGTCAAATCCGTATTTCATAACGGATTACAAAATTAGTGTTTTTCTGCCAATCCTCCAAAAAAATGGGTCAGTAGAAAATCAGTGGGGATAAGCATAAAGGTTTGCAATACGGAAAAGGAAGAATTTCTTATCCACAACACCTCTGAGATTTGCACGAAAGAGTTTTATTTTAGCATTGAAAGATTCGGCCAAGG
>Ga0209064_1001093_pt1 | contig 48756 bp, 56 predicted proteins | sample Inofromicrocosms_FD_187498 | JGI IMG/M metagenome (GOLD analysis project Ga0209064, IMG submission 187498) | Mouse cecum microbial communities from Vienna, Austria - Inoculum for glucosamine and mucus D2O microcosms (SPAdes) (version 2) | ecosystem: Host-associated > Mammals > Digestive system >...
AACGCCGTTATGGAGTGCTTTTTCAAATATTTGAAAAAAGAGGAAACGAATCGTCGTTCATATTCATCCCTTGATGAACTGAAAATCAGTATTTTCAAATATATCTTCGGCTTCTACAATTCCACTCGTCCTCACTCCAATAACGGTGGATTATCCCCGGATGATTTTGAAAATTTGTAACTTTTTTATAATTTCTTGTCTTCTTTATTGACTATGATCCAGGTTACTTCATTTCCGCTACTCTTTTTTATTAACTTTTGTTACGCTTCTATTGTAATCATACAAACATAAATTTATATCAGCAAAATTTGGTATAGACATTTTATTAACTTTGTGATATAATATTACAGCAAATGTGGTAGAGAAAAGTGCAGACAACGAAAAAAAATATTCATGTGATTTTTTCTGACATCTGTTATTTTGTGCAGCTGTAATATTGATATCCAACATGATAAATTAAGCAAGGAAATCAATTTCGTATACTATACTGAAGCGTATCGTCTTTGCAGACAGACGGCTTTTCTGCGGCGTCTGTATCAGAAACCGCCGTTGACTCAAAATGCTGCAAATCCGGATAATGGTATACTTCCAGAACTTTATAGCAGCTTGTACGCTGTAATCTGCAGTATACAGCATTTTGATTACTATGACGTTTCATTAGCCTACTGCGATATTGAAACAGGCTTCGAGGAAAGTGACAACTCGGCATTTGCGATGCTTAAAGAGCTTTTCCCAAGGATGGATACGAACAGTTTGCCGCCTCATCGGGAAACGTTCATTCAGATGATGCCAAAGTAAAGGGCGGTCCACAGATATGCTGCGAATCAGCTTTAGTTTTTTAGCACAGTATACGACTTTATTGAAGATAAAATTCATACTTAAAAAATCTGTTTACACACATGACAAACAGCCGCAATACCATAATATATAACATGGAAAGTTTGAAGACCGTAAGCAAATACAGTTTGTATGAGAACCTTTCCCATTATATGGCAGTTGCGTGCGGTGAAAAGAGATATTTGCTTACTATTTTGACAAATCTTGATCTACTTGAAATAGCTTCCCAAGAGTACGGTATATTTAGAAATTTGTCTCTGCTTTTTGCAAATTATTCTGCAGGCGTTTGTGAAAGTGAAAACGGAGGCGATACAGTTATAATAAAAATATCTAAATTGGAGGAAAATGAAATGATACTGCCCAAAGACCCTTATATGCTCCTGAGTGCGGTCAATATGAAGCTTCGGGATAACTATAAGCTTCTTGACGAGCTTTGCGAGGATATGGACGAAAAACCCGAGGAAATTTCCGCTGCTCTCCAAAAAATCGGCTATGTTTACAGCAAGGAACTAAACCAATTCGCTCCTGTTTTCGAGGAGAAAAACACATTGTCAGAAAATGGTACGGAAAACAGTCAGTAAAATTTTTGAAAAAGCACTTGCATTTTCCGACGAAGTGTGATATAATATTATTCGTCAGATTTTAGGAAGCGTATCGAAGTGGTCATAACGGGCTTGACTCGAAATCAAGTAGTCCGCAAGGGCTCGTGGGTTCGAATCCCACCGCTTCCGCCAGAATCAAGTCTTGCAAATCCTTTTGTAGATTGGATTTGCAAGACTTGATTTTTATTTACAGCATTTAACATTTTCTTGTAAATACATATTTACGACAAACTTACGACAATAATTCAAAATAACCCACCCAGTTCCAAAATGCCGAAAATGGATCAAATACTGTTATATTTAAGAGAGAAACCGTAATTTATTTTTTGACAGGAAGTCTAATTCCTGTTATTGTATACGATTATCGCTTAACATATAATTATGAGGTGAAAATTTTGTCTTATTGTGCAGATTTCGGCGTACTGATTCGCAAGTATCGGGAGGACAATCGCTATTCCATGGAAAAACTTGCTGAGCTGTGCGACATCAGCGACAGGTGTATAGGTAATATTGAGCGCGGAATGTCAAATCCTAAGCTTGACACAATGGTTAAGCTATGCAAAGTATGCGGTATTAACATTGGCTTGCTTTCATTACTGAAGGATGATAAGGACGCACAGGATGATTCTCTGCTTCTGACCCGCTGATTGTAACATTTTCTTTCCCACCAAAATCCCCGCCGTTGGGCTTCTCTAAAAGCTCGCGGCGGGGTTCGTTTTTTTACTTTCTATTAGCGTTTTAACGCTGGCTTTTTGCACTTCGCTTGTCAGTTTTTTGTGTTTGGCTTGTCAAATAACAGTATATTCCGCCCATTTGGTTTTGCGTATTCAAGTACAAATTAAATTTTCAATTTCTTTTTGGTGGAAAAATCAGATTAAAATCTTTGGTAGCTTTTTATATATCCACTCTATGACCGCCGACTTTTCCGGTTCGCAACACTAACGCATAAAAATTTTCTTTGTATTTTGCATATCGAATAACAAAACAAATATAGCCGTATACTGATTTATTTAAATTTGTACTCGTTAATTTTTGCTCTTGATATACTCGTCCATAGCCTTTGCAGCAGTCTTGCCTGCGCCCATAGCAAGAATTACAGTAGCAGCGCCGGTTACAGCGTCGCCGCCCGCATAAACGCCCTCTCTTGAAGTAAGACCGTTCTCATCGGCAACAAAGCAGCCCTTACGGTTAGTCTCCAGACCCTCCGTGGTATTTCTGATAAGCGGGTTGGGAGACGTACCTATAGACATAACAACGCAGTCAACATCCAGAATGAACTCTGAACCTTTCTTCTCCACAGGACTTCTTCTGCCGCTCTCGTCCGGCTCTCCCAGCTCCATTTCAATACATTTCATTCCTGTAACAAGCTTGTGTTCGTCACCGAGAATTTCCACAGGATTATTGAGGGTCTTGAAAATGATACCCTCCTCCTTTGCATGCTCTATCTCCTCGTTACGTGCGGGCATTTCCGCTTCACCGCGGCGGTACACTATGTACACGTTCTCCGCACCGAGACGCTTAGCACATCTTGCCGCGTCCATCGCAACGTTTCCTCCGCCTACCACGGCAACATTTTTAGCGTGCTGAATAGGAGTGTCAGAGTTTTCCGTGTAAGCTTTCATAAGGTTTGTACGAGTCAGGAACTCATTTGCCGAATACACACCCTTGAGATTCTCGCCGGGAATACCCATAAATCTGGGCAGACCCGCGCCCGAACCGATAAAGATTGCTTCAAAACCCTGCTCAAAAAGCTCGTCAACAGTAATTGTTCTTCCGATAACGGTATTAGTGTTTATAGTTACGCCCAACGCTTTAAGACCGTCTATCTCTTTCTGAACGATAGCCTTTGGCAGACGGAACTCGGGAATACCGTACACCAGAACTCCTCCCGCAAGGTGCAGAGCTTCAAATACGGTCACCTCATAGCCGAGGCGTGCAAGATCTCCTGCACAGGTAAGACCTGCAGGTCCCGCGCCGATAACAGCAGCCTTGTGACCGTTAGGCTCAGGCTTTTTGGCTTCGGCTGTACTGTGCTCGTTGTGCCAATCGGCAACGAAACGCTCCAGTCTGCCGATGCCTACGGGATCGCCCTTGATACCGCGGACGCACTTTCCCTCGCACTGGGTCTCCTGAGGACATACCCGTCCGCATACTGCGGGCAGCGAGCTTGATGCGCTGATGATATCGTATGCGCCGTCAAAGTCCTCGTCCTTGACCTTTTGGATAAACGCAGGGATGTCAATATTTACGGGACAACCGTTCACACAGGGCTTGTTTTTACAATTGAGGCATCTGTTAGCCTCGTCTACCGCAGTCTCCTTGGAGTAGCCGAGAGCGACCTCTTTGAAGTTTTTATTGCGCACGTTAGGCTCCTGCGCGGGCATTTCATTCTTTTTCAAAGACATATTCGCCATTTTACTTTACCCCCTTAAAGAGATTGCATACTTCCTCGTGCTTCTGACGCTCGAAGGTTTTGTACATTGCGCTGCGCTCCATAGCTTCGTCGAAATCAACAAGGTGTCCGTCGAAATCCGGACCGTCAACGCAGGCAAATTTTGTCTCTCCGCCGACAGTAAGACGGCAGCCGCCGCACATTCCCGTACCGTCTATCATGATCGGGTTCATGGAAACCACGGTCTTTATACCGTACTGCTTTGTGAGTGCGCAGACGAATTTCATCATTATCAGCGGACCGATAGCGATCACCTCGTCGTACTTCTCTCCGCTTTCGATAAGCTGTTTAAGAGCGTCGGTTACAAGACCCTTAGTACCGTGAGAACCGTCGTCTGTCATCATGCAGAGCTTGTCGGAAACCGCATTGAACTCGTCCTCAAGAATAACAAGATCCTTATTTCTGAATCCGACTATAGAATGTACCTCGCAGCCGCTGCTGTGAAGCTTCTTTGCAATAGGAAACGCAATTGCGCAGCCCACGCCGCCGCCCACAACGGCAACCTTTTTAAGTCCCTCGGTATGAGAGGGAACTCCCAGAGGTCCCACAAAATCCTGAATGGATTCGCCCTCGTTCTTTTGACCCAGCTTTTCTGTAGTAGCTCCCACTATCTGGAAGATAATAGTTACAGTACCCTTCTCTCTGTCAAAATCCGCAACAGTAAGAGGTATACGCTCGCCGTTCTCGTCAACTCTCAGGATAATGAACTGACCCGGTTCAGCCTTTTTGGCTACCATGGGAGCGTCTATATCCATAAGTGTGACTGTAGGATTAAGAACCTTTTTTCTGACAATTTTATACATTATCTCATTCCTTTGCTATTAGATTATTAGAGGAAAGATGCAAGATTAGGCAGTCGCTTCGCCCCATGCCCTTGCATTGCCTTTTTACGGTCTCTGACCCATACCGCCCTCAAGAGTTATAGTTTCGCCTGTCATATACTTGAAGTCGGGAGAAGCAAGCTGTACGCACACTCTGCCGATCTCCAGCTCGGAATTTCCGTAATGACCCATTGGAGGCATATGAACGTTAGCCTTGAAAGCGTCGGGATAAGCGTCCTGGAACTGTTCAAGCTGTGCTGTCCACGCAAGAGGACAAACGATGTTAACGTTGATGCCGTCCTTGCCCCATTCGGTAGCCGCAACTCTCGTAAGACCGCGTATACCTTCCTTGGCAGCGGCGTAGGAGCACTGACCGAAATTACCGAAAAGACCCGCTCCCGAAGCAAAGTTGATGACCGAGCCCTTTGTTTCTTTAAGATAAGGATAGCAGGCTTTCATATAATAGAACGTAGCGTAAAGTCCCGAATACATGGCAAGATTGAACTGCTCGGTGGTGTGCTCTGCAAGCGTAACGCCCGAAGCGGAAGCCTGTGCGTTATTAATTAGCACGTCGATACGTCCGAAGGTTTCAATGGTCTTGTCAATAACATTTTTTACCACAGCTTCGTTATCACTGCCATCGCTTACATCAGCCTGAACGGTCAGCACCTTAATGCCGTACAGTCTTTCAAGCTCCTCCTTGGCGTCCTCAAGTTTTTTCACATTACGACCCGTGATAACCAGATTCGCACCCTCCTTGGCATAGGCGGTAGCAATACCGTAGCCGATAGAACCGCAGCTTCCGTCTTTAAGGACAGCTCTTCCGGCTCCTGTGATGATCGCGGTTTTACCTGTGAGATGACCCATTTAATACCATTCCTTTCTATTTTTATGCGAATCTTTTCCACAGCAGAGATTTTTCCGCCGATAAAAAGCTCACGCAAATTTTAACAAATTAGACAAAAAAACCAAATTTTACTCTCGTCAATTCATACAATGTATATTATAACTCTATTAAATGAGATTGTCAAGAGATAAACGATATAAAAAACTGTTTCCTCTTTTTCCGACTCTATCAACTGCTCCGGCGGCAGTCAGCACGTTTAGCATATAGGAAGCATAGTTTCTCCCAACGCCGCTCAGAGAACCAAAATCCGCCGATGTAAACTCTTCGGGAAGCTCTTTCGGAATAAAGTATTCCCAGTCTTGCAGACAGTATATATGTATCTCGTCAACAAGCTCAAGCGGTATCCTGTCATACCTGACATAGCCGCGCCGCCTGCCCCTTTTCAGACCCTCGGTCTCGGGAGGTCTGCGGTATTCCTCCACGTCCAGCATAACTATACACAAACGGAAATTTTCGTGGTTCAGAAACTGCTTTATCTTATAAAGCTCGGGAAAAGCGTCCCAAGGCTTTCCTTTGGCGGGAGACTTGCGCTTTCTTCCCTGTTCGCCTGTTTCCGGGTCGATAGAAATTATCCATTTCTGTCTCGCTATAGGGTAAACCACAGTTACTCTGCTTACAGCTAAAAAGGCTTCGAGCTTTTTTCTCAGCCTTGCGAAATCTCCCGTTTGTATCTCAATAATGCCGTCCTCGCCGACTATATCCGCCACAAAGCCACCAACCCTGCTTTCGTGGCTGTCCGCATATGGTTCAAAATAATTTTTCAGCACCGCGTGAACAGTCTTTTCACCGTATGTACCTATTCCCGCGCGGACGTGTTCGCCGTTCAGTACCTTGCTTCTTGCTTCGTAAAATCTTTGTCTGTCCACTTTGCTTACCTCCGTTTTTTACATTATATCACATTTCCCGTCTACAATCAAGAAAAAAAGCAGTCCCCGACATACGGGAACTGCTTCGGTTAAGAAAGGGACAAGGTTTACTTGTTATCCTGATTTTTGATGCGGTTGTTCTGCTGGTTCTGATTGTTGCGGTTGTTCTGCTGATTCTGATTGTTCTGGTTGTTCTGATTATTCTGCTGGTTCTGGTTGCTGCGGTTGTTCTGCTGGTTCTGGTTATTGTTCTGATTGCTCATTTTTTCGCTCTCCTTTTATTTTTTCTCCGTATATTTTAATTTTACGGAGCCAAATTATACACAACGCTTGAAAATCAAGAAAACATGGTGTATAATGATATTAATTATTTGCAAAGGAATGATGTTTATGCATAGCAGCGGAATTTTGCTTCATATTTCCAGTTTGCCCGGAAGATACGGCATAGGCACTCTCGGATTTCAGGCAAAAAAATTTGTGGATTTCCTTGTTAAAAGCGGTCAGGAATACTGGCAGATACTTCCTATAGGACCTACGGGCTTCGGCGATTCCCCCTACCAAAGCTATTCTGCGTTTGCGGGAAATCCCCTGCTTATCGACCTCGACGCTCTCATTGCCGAGGGTCTGATAAGTGCGGACGACCATGATCTTCAGGTCATTGAAAAAAAACGGGATTTTATCGATTACGCCCAGCTTGACAGCTTCAAGCAGATAGTACTGAAAAAAGCCTGTACTTCATTTTTTGCGGTATCCGACAGCGAAAAGCTGCGCAGCTTTGAAAAATTCTGCGCCGACAACGCTTTCTGGCTGGAGGACTACGCTCTGTTCACCGCGCTGAAAAAGAACTTCCGCAATATAATGTGGACTGAATGGGACGACGATATACGTCTGCGTCTGCCCGAATCCATGAAGCGCTACTCCGAAGAACTAGCGGAGGAGGTAAAGTGCGTAAAATTCATTCAGTACAAATTTTTTGAACAATACTTTGAACTGAAACGCTATGCAAATTCAAAGGGTGTGAAGCTGTACGGCGATATGCCAATTTACGTTTCAATGGACAGCGCTGACATCTGGTCGGCTCCCGAGCTTTTCATGCTGGACGTTAACAGACGTCCCACAAAGGTGGCCGGCTGTCCTCCCGACGAATTTGCGCCTACAGGACAGCTTTGGGGAAATCCTTTGTACGACTGGGATTACATGGAACTGACAAACTATAAATGGTGGATATCCCGCGTCAAGTATTCGGGAGAGCTTTTCGACCTGACCCGCATTGACCATTTCCGCGGCTTTGAGAGTTTCTATGCAATACCCTACGGAAACGAGACCGCAGAGATCGGAGAATGGCTGCCCGGACCGTCCATGAAGCTTTTCAAAGCAGTAAAATCCGCCCTCGGAAACGTTAAGCTTGTAGCGGAGGATTTGGGCTTCCTTACCGCAGACGTGAGAAAAATGCTCAGGGAATCGGGTTTCCCCGGAATGAACGTACTGGAGTTCGCTTTCGGAGGGGACGACAGCAGTTATCTTCCACACAATTATGTAAAAAACAGCGTAACATATATAGGCACCCACGACAACGACACGGCCCTCGGCTGGTACAACAGTGCGGATAAGTCCACCCGGAAAAACGCAAAAAAATATATGTCTCTTTCCAAAAAGGAGGGCGTAAACTGGGGCATGATTAGAACTGCCTACGCAAGCGTTTCCGACCTTGCCGTGATCCAGATGCAGGACTTTTTAGGTCTCGGCTCCGAGGCAAGAATGAATATTCCCTCCACTATCGGCAACGGAAACTGGGCTTGGCGGCTGGACGAGAACGATCTTACCGGCAAGCTGGCGGAAAAAATACTGAAATACACAAAGCGGTACTTCCGCGCTCCCGTCAGAAGAAAAGTAAAGGTCAGAGTCAAAACAAAATCCGACTGAAACGCTTAACCGAAACTGCCAGAAAGGAACTTTTTCAGATGAGCAGCATTGTGACATACGAGTATATCTGCCGCAATCCCGACATACGCACATATATTAAAAACGCCGACGCTGCAGTGGAGGCGCAGGGCTACACAGAGCACTCATTTGCCCACGTCGAAAAATCTGCGGCGACGGTGGAAATGATACTGACAACGCTGAATTATCCCTCCCGTACCATTGAATTGGGAAAGATAGCTGCGTATCTGCATGATATCGGAAATGTTATAAACCGTATTGACCACGCTCAGAGCGGCGCGGTAATGGCTTTCCGTCTGCTGGACAACCTGAATATGCCCGCCGAGGAAATATGCGCGATAATTTCGGCGATAGGAAACCATGACGAGTCCACCGCACAGCCGCTTAACGCGGTCTCAGCCGCGCTTATCATCGCCGACAAAACCGACGTGCGCCGAAGCCGCGTAAGGAACGCCGACATGAAAAGCTTCGATATCCATGACCGTGTAAACTACGCTGTGGAAAAGTCAGACCTGTTTTTCGGAGCGGACAAAACCTCCCTGATACTTGAATTGGAAATAGACACAAATATTGCTTCTGTAATGGAATACTTTGAGATATTCCTCCAGAGAATGATCCTTTGTAAACGCTCGGCAGAGTTTCTCGGTGTAAAATTCCGTCTGCGGATAAACGGCGGAGAAATAATTTAAAACCACCTGTGAATTTCGGCGTCGCACGTTTGTAAAGCCGTATACAACGGAATAGGACATTCCTGTCTCCGCATAAGCTTTAATGCTAACGCAGAGGGGGGGGGAACACGGTGCCGGCAGCAGAGGTGATTCATGACAGGCACGGCGGTATCGTCTATATCATGACAGACGTGCTTGAAACGCTTTGCGATGACGAAATAAAGGAAAACTGTAGAAAAATGATGAAAAAAGCTGCGGAAATAAGTGAAAAAAGCGCTGTCCTCATTCTCAAACGCAACATAGGATATTATGAGTCAAATGCCCCATAAAGGAAAAACGGCAGTATCTTCGTTAGGTACTGCCGTTTCACTACTTATTCAAAATTTCATTGTAAATTTTTTCCTGACCATCAAGCTGCTCAGCTGCGTTATCGAGCGTAGTTTTAGTTATATGCTCTCCGCCGAGGATACGGGCTATCTCGCTTACCCGCTGGCTGCGGTCAAGCTGCGTAACGCTTGTGACCGTGCTGTCCTCAAGACTTGTTTTTTCTATGAGCAGGTGGTTGTCCGCCATGACCGCTATCTGTGACAGGTGAGTAACGCATATGACCTGCCTTGTTTTTGATACCTGACGAAGCTTCACTCCGATTTTCTGAGCGGCGCGCCCGCTTACTCCCGTGTCTATTTCGTCAAATATCATTGTGGGAGTATCTTCCTTTTCTGCGACAACATTTTTTATTGCCAGCATTATACGCGAAAGCTCACCGCCCGAAGCAATCTTTGCGATAGGCTTCGGAGGCTCTCCCGCGTTTACTGATATCATAAGCTCCATAACGTCCATTCCATTCGCCGTAAGCTTGCCTTTTTCGTGTCTGAAAAGTATATTCACATTGGGCATATCAAGGAATTTCAGTTCCTCGGCTATCTTTTCCGTAAACCTGCCGGACGCAGCCGAACGCGCTTCGGAAAGCTTTTCCGCTTTCTCAGACACCTCCGCAAGAAGCCTGTTTTTGGCTTTTGTAAGGTCTTGTATCTCCTTGGCACAGCCCGCTATCTCATTAGCCTCTCCGCTGTAGGAATCATACCGCGCTATAAGCTCCGCAAGGGTGCATGAATACCGCTTTTTTATGCTGTACAGCTTTTCCCTGCGGTCGGAAAGATACTCCAGCCTCTGTTCGTCAACGTCTATGCCGTCAAGAAGCCTTGTCAGTTCATCGCCTATATCAGAAAGTTCTATCCTTGCCGCGTCCAGACGGTTTATCAGCGGAGAAAGAGACGGCATTATATCCGAATATTCCGCAAGGTCGCTTATGACGGAATCAATGCTTTCCGTCATTCCCGTGCTGTCTTCGCTGCCGCATACAGCCATGTGCGAGCGGGAAATTGTCTCAGCCAGAACGCTGCTGTTGTTTGCAACAGTAAATTCATTTTCGATTTCAGTATCCTCGTTTTCATTCTCCAGTTCAAGCTCCCCTACTTCAGCGAGAAAACGGTTCAGGTACTCCACGCGCTGCTGCTTTTCGGTTTCGAGAACAGCCAGTTTTTTTATTCTTCTTGCCGTATCCTGAAGCTCGCGGAAAGATTTTCTGTAGTCATCAAGCTGTCCGTGAAGCTCCGCGTAGTCGTCTATAATGTTGATATGCTTTTCGGGATACATAAGTATTTTATTGTCATGCTGTCCGTGAACGTCTATAAGAGTTTCGCCCAATTCACGCACAGCGGATATCGGAGCTGCCTTGGAGTTTATTCTTGCGCTGCTGCCGCCGTCTGCGGATATCTCACGGGTTATCATCAGCTCGTCGTCCTCGCAGCTTATGCCGAGCTCAGAAAGCTTTCTTACCGTTCCGGGAGTAAGATGCCTGAACATTGCGCTTACAGTCGCTTTTTCGCAGCCGGAACGCACCATATCCCTGCTGATCCTTTTTCCGAGAACGGCATTTATACCTCCGACAAGAATGGACTTTCCCGCGCCCGTTTCTCCCGTAAAGACGTTGAAACTTTCCGTCAGCGGTATCTCAGCCTTTTGTATTACAGCAAGATTTTCAATATACAATTCACTAAGCATAATAAACGTCCTTTCATGACCAGCGGTTAAAACGGCGCCGGGTCTATTCTGCGGAGAGCATCGTTTTGAGTCCGTCGGCAAACTCGCAGGCAGCCGATTCAGTCCTCATAAGCGCAAATATAGTATCGTCCCCGGCTATCGTACCGACTATCCCGGCACAGCTCATTTTATCCAGTACAGCGCACGCCGCCTGAGCCATTCCTGTGTGACACTTTATCACCACAGTGTTCAGCGCGAAATCAATGCCGGCTACCGAATCCCTGAATATCTGAGGAAACTGCATCTCCGCCCTCTGTGCGCGGACATATATATAAGCCCCGGACGGAGACGGCTCTTTTCTAAGATCAAGCTCGTTTATGTCTCTTGACAGCGTAGCCTGAGTAACGGCGATGCCCTCGTCCTCCAAACGTTTTTTCAAAGCATCCTGTGTTGCGATCTCGTACCGCTCAATCAGTTCTATTATCTTATTCTGTCTGTGACTTTTCATCAGTATCTTTCCTCACTTTATGGGATTCATCAGCTTGCTGTTTACCGCACCGAAAAACGAGTGTCCCTTGATATCTATCAGGCGCAGCTTCTTTTCCGACTTCTTTATAATAAGCCTTTCGTCCCTTGTCAGAGCGCAGGAGAACTTTCCGTCCACCGAAAAATAGACCGAATCATCATCGGAGTAATGCCTTACCTCAAGGACTCTTTCCGACTTGAAAACCATAGTCCTCGAAAACAGCGAATGTGGACATATTGGTGTAAGCTGTATGCACTCGGTCTCAGGCTCAAGAATGGGACCTCCCGCGGAAAGCGCATAAGCCGTCGATCCTGTGGGAGTCGCAAAAACCATTCCGTCCGAACGCATTGAACTGACAGCTATACCGTCCGTGAATATTTCGTAGTCGGTTATTTTTGAGTACGGTCTCGCTATCACCACGTCGTTCAGAGCCGTGTGTGACGAGACTGTTTTTCCGTTACGGACAAGCGAAGCGTCAAGCATCATTCGCTCCTCGGTACAATAATCCCCTGTTTTTAGCTTTGCAAGACTTTCAAGTTCGTTACGTTCCATTGACGCCATAAAACCGAGTCTGCCGGTATTTATCCCAAGCAGCGGCTTATTGTTTGCAGAGGCGTAAACAGAAGCCGTCAGGATAGTTCCGTCGCCGCCTATGGCTATGATAATATCGCATTCCGCAGCTATCTCTTCGGCTGTTCCGAATGACACAAAGCTTTTGTCCGCAAATTCGTCTTTGCAGCAGTTTTCCGCGAGAACTTCTATTCCGAGAGCATTTAATATATCACAGCATTCCAGCGCAGTTTTGAGCGCGTGCAGCTTTCCGAAATTCGGCATAACAGCAATTTTCACCGCAGAAGTACTCCTTTCATGTTTTTTTCAGTTCTCCAAATGCGTTACGGACTATCTCTCCGAAATCAAAATCCCTTTGGGAACTTCCGCGTCTCAGACAAGCAAGATACTCAATATTTCCGTCCGCTCCGCTCCCACCTGTAACAGGAGAATGAGTCAGACCCAAAACCTCAAGCCCAATTGAAAAGCAGAATGAAACAATGTCAGACAAAACGGAGGCATGGACTTTTCTGTCTCTGACTATACCGCTTTTGCCGATATTCGCTTTTCCCGCCTCGAACTGGGGCTTTATCAGAACGGCGGCTTTACCGTTTTCTGGCAGAAGCTCCTTTATTTTCGGGAGAATATGTTTCAGAGACACAAAAGAAACGTCCGCGGAAATAAAGGACGGTTCTTTCGGAAAATCATCCGCAGAAAGCTCCAGTATGTTTGTTTTTTCCATATTAAGTACACGGCTGTCGTTTATAAGCTTATCGTCAAGCTGACCGTGACCGACGTCCACCGCGTAAACATACTCCGCACCGTTTTGCAGCATACAATCGGTAAAGCCGCCTGTGGACGCGCCTATGTCTATGCAGACCCGCTCCGAGAGGTTTATCCCGAATACGTCCAGAGCCTTTTCAAGCTTCAAGCCGCCTCTGCCAACGTAGCGGAGCTGACCGCCTGTAATTTTCACGGAACAGCCCTCATCAACGTCAAATGAGGGTTTAAGCACGATTTTTCCGTCCGCCGAAACCTGTCCCGATACTATTAGCTCCTTCGCCGCAGCACGGCTTTTTACAAGACCGTTTTCGGCAAGATACACATCAAGTCTCAATGCTGTCCTCCGAACAATTATTAAATATAGCTTTCATTTTTTCCGCGCTCAGACCGTATTCGTCAAGACATTCCTCCATTGAAGCCTGACCGATAAATCCGTCCGACGCTGTAATAAAATACTTTCCCCTGTAGCCTTTTCCATAAAGCTCCGTAAGCAGATATTCGCCGATACCGCCGCGCCGCGAGCCCTCTTCAAAGAAAAATATCTCGTCGTAATTTTTGCATATCCTCAATATCTCTTCCTCAACGGGGTACAGCTTCACAAGCTTCAGAACGTCGCAGTTTTCCGCAGCGGCGTAAAGATTGTGTATAATTCTTCCGTATCCCACGGCAAGTCTGCGGTTTCCGTTTTTTGTAAGCGTATAGGCATAGGAGACCGTATCCTCCGCACCGAATGTAAGCGTTTCGCCTCCCTTGGGGTACCTTACCGCAGCAACTCCGTCGGTTCGGTAAAAGGCGGTTTCCATGCACAGTTCAAGCTCCTCGTAGGTAGACGGAGAAAATACAGTGATCCCGGGAACAGTAAGCAGCATAGGTACGTCAAAAATACCCTGATGAGTTTCGCCGTCCTCACCCGAAAATCCCGCACGGTCGATACCAATAACAATATGAGCCCTGTCTATGGATGCGTCATGAATAATCTGATCGTAGGAACGCTGCAAAAAGCTGGAATACACCGCAAAAAAAGGAAGTCTGCCGCCCTTTGCAAGACCTGCCGCAAAGGTAACGGCGTGCTGTTCGGCTATCCCAACATCGAAAAATCTTTCGGGGTACTCGGAAGCAAAATACTGTAATCCCGTGGCGTACTTCATTGCAGCCGTGACCGCGCATATTTTTGAGTCCTTGGCTGCCAAACGGCAAAGAGCCTTGCCTGCCGCTTCCGAAAATGAATCCTTTATATCGTTGTTCGGGTTGTTTTTTCTGTACCCGCAGGAAGGTATCGCATGGAAAGCTCCGGGATTGATCTCCGCAGGTCTGAAGCCCTTTCCCTTAATAGTATTGACGTGTACGAACACGGGACGCCGGAGCTTTTTTGCCGCCCTCAAAGCGTCCTCAAGCTCGGAAATATTGTGACCGTCAATCGGCCCCAGATATACAAAACCCATATCCTCAAACATTGTGGAGTGATACAGAACTGATTTCAGCGCAGACTTTGAAGTCTGAATGACCTTTTTAATGGGTTCTCCCACAATTGGAGTATTTCCCAGAATGTACTCCACCTTGTTCTTGGCGTTGATATAGGCGGTATTGCCCCTGATAGACGTAAGGTATTTCGCAAACGCCCCCACGTTTTTCGATATGGACATATCATTGTGATTAAGTATAACTATGAGGTTGTTATTGCTTTTGCCCGCGTTGTTAAGTCCCTCGTAGGCAAGTCCGCCCGTAAAGGCTCCGTCGCCGATAACAGCTACCGCATGGTGCTTGTCTCCGTCAAGGCGCATGGCTTCCGCCATTCCGAGAGCCGCTGAAATGGACGTGCTGCTGTGGCCGCTTATAAAAGCGTCATGCTCAGATTCTTCGGGACGGCAAAAACCCGATATACCGCATTTTTTCCGCAAAGTACCGAAATCGCCGTACCGTCCTGTCAGAAGCTTGTGGGCGTACGCCTGATGACCCACGTCCCATATTATCTTGTCCGCAGGGGACCGGAATACCCTGTGGATAGCCACGGCAAGCTCCACCGTTCCAAGGTTTGAGGAAAGATGTCCGCCGTTTTTCATGACAGTACGGATAATATTTTCACGTATCTCGCCGCAAAGCTTTTCACACTGGCGCATATCAAGGCGGCTCAGTTCGTGGGGAGAAGTCAGATTTTTAAGCGATATTTCTTTATTATTCATACATAAAAACTTCCTTTTCACATTGTCAGAGTCATAGGCATCGCCATTGCTATAAGTATGCCGAGAAGCGCGCCTCCGAGGACTTCAAAGGGCGTGTGACCGAGATATTCCTTGAGTTCTTTTTTCTTTTTTTCAGACTTCCGATCCTGCGATTCATCGTTCGGCCTTATCCCCCTTACGGCAAAGATACGGTTTATCCTGTTGATCTCGCGTGCGTGAAGTCCCGCCGAACGCCTTACTCCCATAGCGTCGTACATTACAATCATTGCAACGATAAACATTATCGCAAATTCCGAAGAGCCGAACCCGCACTTCCTGCATACGGCAATAGTTGCCGAGCATACCAGTGCAGAATGAGAACTGGGCATTCCGCCTGCTCCGAAAAGACGTTCTGGATTAAATTTTTTTGTCTGCATAAAGTTCAGCAGCGTTTTTATGACCTGCGCCGCGCACCACGAAACAAGTGAAGCGAAAAGAACATAATTATATGAAAGCGTATTCATGTTTTTCATTCCTTTATTTAATACTCCCGTTTCAAAAGAAACAGCGTAAGCTCCTTTAAAAAGTCAGTATTTTCAAACGCTTTGAGAGCGCTCAAAGCATCATCGGTAAGGGTTTTCGCCGTCTTTCGGGAATTTTCGATACCGTTTAGGGAAACGAAAGTCTCCTTTTCGTTTCCGCGGTCGCTGCCTATAGGCTTTCCGAGCAGCTTTTCGTCTCCGGTAACGTCGAGTATGTCGTCTATTATCTGGAAAGCAAGTCCAAGCTTTTCAGCATAAAGCTCTGCCGCAGCAATTTTTTCGTCCCCCGCTCCTGCGGCGATACAGCCCATTTTGCAGGCGGATTTCAGCAATGCTCCCGTTTTCATGGAATACATATCCAAAAGCACAGATTCGTCCATTTGTCCCTCAAAAGCCGTATCTATCTCCTGTCCGCCGATCATTCCGTTCACTCCTGTGGCTTTGGTCAGCTCCGTAATAAGCACGATCTTCGTCTCCGCAGAAAGTCTCCCGCCGCACACGGTCTCATAAGCAAAATTGAGCAGAGCGTCTCCCGCCAGAAGAGCCGTTGGCTCGCCAAAAGCAATATGGCAGGAGGGCTTGCCGCGGCGCATTTCATCGTCGTCCATGCAGGGCAGATCGTCATGGATAAGCGAAAATGTGTGTATCATTTCCAGTGCGCAGGCAGCGGGAAGCGCAGCCTCAGGGTCTTCTCCGCAAACGCGGCAAAACTCCATTGTAAGCACTGGGCGTATCCTCTTTCCTCCCGCAGACAGGGAGTACTTCATTGCTTCGGCGACCTTTCGCTGCCCTGACGTTCCCGAAAGAACGCCGTTCATATAGTCCTCAAGTCTGCGGTCGGTTATTTCCGACATCTCTTCCAGACGTTTTCTAAATTCACCTGTCAAAATAGCTCCTCCGTTTTCTGATATGTGGCAGTTATTGAGCGGTATCCGCTTCCTCAACGGTAACGAGCAGCTCCGCGCTGTCCAGCAGACCGCGGCACTTGCCTACCAAATCGGTGCCCTCCCGGTATATTTCAATAGATTCTTCAAGAGATATCTCATTATTTTCAAGCTTTGCGATAATTTCATCCAGCCTTTTCAGCGATTGTTCAAAATTCATATTATGACCTCCGTTAGTCTATCACGGCTGAGACCGTGCCATCCGAAAGACGGATATCCACTCTGTCTCCCGAAAAAAGCTCAGCCGCAGAATTGACGAGCTTTTCGTCCTTATAGACGAGCGAATAGCCTCTGATAAGAGTCTTCAGCGGACTAAACCCGTCGAGAGCCGCAGTCTTTTCCGCAAGCAGACCTCCGCACTCCCTAAGCTTTATGGTATACGCCGCCGTGAGACGTTTTTCCGCCTGAGTAAATTTCTCTTTCAGACGCTGCGCTCTTTCCTTGGGATCAAGAGCTTTTATACGCTTTTCCGCATTTTCAAGCCGTCTGTACTTTTCGTCCAAACGGTTTAGTAAACCGTCCGTCAGAGCTTTTTCAAAAGCGTTCAGCCTGCCGTACAGAAACGCGGTATCGGGAACCGCAAGCTCTGCGGCGGCAGATGGAGTAGGCGCGCGCAGATCGGCAGCCATGTCCGCGACCGTAAAATCAGTTTCGTGCCCGACTGCCGAGATGACCGGCGTACTGCACCCTTGTATGCACCGCGCCACCGCCTCGGTATTGAATGCGGACAAATCCTCAAAAGAACCGCCTCCGCGTCCGCATATCAGCAAATCCATGCCCCGCTTATCGGCGTATCCAACAGCCTTGCATATGGAATCTGGAGCATTCTCGCCCTGCACCGCCGCAGGAAAGACCGTTACCTCCGCAATAGGATACCTCCTTGCTAAAATATTCAGCATATCCTGAAGTGCGGCGGCGTCCGTCGAAGTAACTATACCGATCTTTTTCGGCATGGCAGGCAGCGTTTTTTTGCGGGATTCGTCAAATACTCCCTCCAGCGCAAGCCGTTCTTTAAGCTGTTCAAGAGCAAGGTACAAAGCCCCCGCACCGTCCGGCTGCATATCGGTAACATAGAGCTGATAAACGCCGTCCCGCTCGTAAACGCGAACGTCCGCCGAGACTATGACTTTCATTCCGCTTTTAGGCATGAACGGAAGCCGAGAAGCCATATCCCTGAACATTACCGCCTTTACCGAACTTTCACAGTCTTTCAAAGTAAAGTAAAAATGTCCGCTTTTGGCATGATTTGTAAAATTGGATATTTCGCCCCTGATAAGCTTTCCGTGAAGATTTTTGTCCTCTTTCAGCTTAAAAGCGACATATCTGTTAAGCTGTGATACCGTCAAAACCGCGCTCATATAAAGTTCCCTTTCAGAGCCGCAAAAACCGCAGTTCCCGCAGCGTTGTCACAGGAAAATTCCGGAGCGGCAAAATATGAATCAAATTCGCTTTCGAGCCTGTCCCTTATTATTTTGTCGGACATTACTCCGCCGGCAAAAACTACAGGAAGTTTTCCATGCATATCCAAAGCGTAACGCGTCATTCCCTCAATTGCCGCGCAAATGCAACACAAACAGTACATTGCAATATCCTCGGGATTTTCGCCATCGCCAAGCATTTTCCCGCACCTGTTTTCCACTCCCGAAAGACAGCAGCTGCCGCCTTTCATTGTCGGCTTTATCTTATAGCTTCTGCCGCTTTTCACGGCAAGCTCCTCAAGCCTTTGTCCGCATGGAAAATCAAGTCCAAGCATAAGTCCCACCCGATCTACTGCTTGTCCCGCTTTAAGATCAAGAGACGTGCCAAGCTCTGTTATCCCGATAATATTTTCGTCGTCGGGTTCGACAAGCAGACAGTCGGTAGTACCTCCGCTGACGTGGAACGCAATGAAACGTTCTTTTACAAGGTCAAGCCTGTCCGCCGAATACAGCGCGGCAAGAATGTGTCCGACCTGATGAGACGTTTTGTACACAGAAATACCGTTCACCGCTCCCAGCGAATCCGCAAGACCCTCTCCGCACAGAAAGCAGGGCATATAAGAACCGTCGATACCGCGGGGCTTGACCGAAACGCCAACAGCGGCTGGAGTTTCTTCAAAGTCCTCCAAAAGCTTTTTTACAATTTCAGGAAGCTGTTTTGTATGATGAAAAACCGCGTCGCTCTGCCTGAGTCCCAGTTCGCCTTTTTTTACGGGCAGAAGCTTTTTGACTTGCTTTACTGTACCGTCCGAGGTATCGAAAAGGGCTGATGAGGTCGTGTAGTTGCTTGTGTCAAGTCCCAGTATTTTCATTTCCTGAACCGTCCCCCGACCTGCTCCTGCTGAACGCTCCCAGCAGACCGTTTACAAACTGCACATCGTTTTCATAGGCGAACTTCTGAGCAAGGATCACCGCCTCGCTTATCGCCACATTGTCGTGTATCTTATCATCGTAAAGCATTTCGTAAACCGCTATCCTGAGTATTGCGGTCAGTACCTTCGGTATACGGCTGAACTGCCGCTTCTCACTGAATTTAGCGATCACCTCGTCTATTTCAGCAGAATGAGCGTCCACCGCCTTAAACATATTTTCCACATCCTCGGTTATTTCAAAAACGTCTGCCTCGTAAGCCGTATCAAGTACCTCGTCGGGCGTATCGCCGCCGAACATTTTTTCAAACGTCAGATAGAACACAGCTTCTCTTATTTCACTTCTTTTCAATTCCGCACTTTCCTTTCTGCCTGCCAAAGCAAAAACACGCGGAAAAGCAAGCCCTCCCCGTCAAAGAAGAGCCTGCTTTCCTTATTCGTTATTTTTGCCGTTTTCGTTATCCTCATCGTCGAAAACGATGCCGTAAATATACACGCTTACCTTTGTCACCGCAATGCCCGTCATGCTTTGAACATCGTCCTTAACGCGCTGCTGAACCTTTTCCGCAGTGCTTTTGACCTTGCATTTCCCCGAAACATTAATACCGAGTGATATCTCCGCCGAACCGTCGCCTGTCTTTACGTCTATCAGAGACTGCTGTCCCGCTCTGATGAACAGGCCGGCAAAATCCACCTTTGACGTTACGAATCCCCGAACACCGTCAACGTCCGCCGCCGCGATCTCAACGATCCTGCGGATAACGTCCTCAAAAATTTTCAGGTTATTGGCTGTTTCTGTCTTAGCTGTTCTGCTCATAATGATACCTCCTTGTCTTATATGACAGCTGACGGTTACATTATGACGTTGTCAGCCTTTCAAAAATATGTATGTATATCTATTATACCAAATTTTTTTGAAAGAAACAACTACTTAACCTCAAAAATTCTAATATTTTCTGCGGGAATTGTCACCTCTGTTAACAGAATATCTTTAATTTGTGCCGCTTCGGCAGGGACAAGCCCCTCGGACTTCACAACAATGTTCGCCATAGAGCCGTTCAGATACACCACACAGTCCTCAAAGCCCTGGGCTTTTATCAGGCTTTCAATGGCGTTTTCGCTCTCGGAAAGCTTGGAAAGCGTTACCGCCTCACCTGTGTATGTGGCGTTTTCCTCATCTGAAAGGTCTCCGCCGCCGAGTATCGCCGAAAGAGTTTCCACCGCTTCGTCTCGTGAGGTCATTCTGGCGAGACGTACCTGAGCGAAGTAATCGTTCTCTCCCTCGGCACTGACGAATGCCGCGTCGCCGTAGTTTGCCGCTTCGACGCTTCCGGAATCTGAAGCGTCAGCCATTGTCTTTTCAGCGGTGATGTCGTCCTCAACGGAAGCAAAGGCGTAGTTCATATAGACCGCCACACCCAGAATAAGTGTAAGGCACGCAAGAATGATGTGCTTTTTGCCGATGATAAGATTTGGTTTTCTCATAAAAATTTCCTCCTATTTCATTTCTGCAACATAGATTCTGCTTGTTGAAATATCAAGCGCGGTAGACACCGCCTTGTAGATCTTTTCGCATACCCTCGGATCATCGCCTCCTTCGCAGACAATTACAACGCCCTTTATGGACGGATTATTTACCTTTTTCACCAACGCCTCCTTCTGCGAACCCTTATCTATTATCACATAGCTGTTTTCTGCCTGCGAGGTTCCTCTTTTTACCGTTTCGGCGTAAACATACTCCTCCGTGGAGCTTACCGTAAGCATTACCTGCGCTTTCCCAACTCCCTCTATGGAGGTGAGCAGCTCGCACAGCTTTGTATCCATGCTGTCGGCATAAACGTCCGAGTACCCGAAAGTCACGGGAACGTTCCCATTAGTACCGACTGACTTTTCGTCCTTTCCGCCCGACAGATCGGAAACAAGTATCAGTACGATAGCCAATATCCCCGCAGCCACGGCGGCTTTGAGAAAAACAGGTTTTTTGGAAATATCCTTAAGCTTTTCGATAAGTTCTTTCATTGCCGTTCCTCTTTTCCGCTTTCCGCCGCAACGTTTACAGTAACTGCGGCGGTATTGCCGATCCTGTCCGAAACGCAGCGTTTCGCGGCTTCCGCGTCGTGAGCGTTCTGCGCATTCAGGACAATTTTTACCTCGTTAATAGATATGCCGTAGTTTTCGGAAATATTTATACTTGTCTCAATTTCTTCGGGATAAATTTCAATTTCATGCAGAGACGATTCAAGAACCGAGCTTATGTTATTTTCAACCGATCTTATAAAGTACTCGTCCGCCCTGTCGCTCATTGAGAAATAATAGTCCGCGCTTCCGGAAGCCGCCGACGCGGCAGCCGCTATTTCCGGAATATCCGCCTTTCCGCTTGCTATAGGCTTTATGACGCTCAGAATAAATATCAGGGAGAAAATGATCTTAAGCTGTCCCGCAAATTTTTCCGACGGATACAGCGAGTTGAAGACCGCTATGGCTATTCCCAGAAAGCAGGCGGTAAAAGCTATTGTGCGAAATGTCTCCACATTTATCACCTCACGAAATGTTAAGTCCCACAAGCATAAGTATCGCAGTTGCAATTATCAGCATTACCGCAAAGCATACCAGTATACTGAAAACCGCTGACAGTATCCACCCGGTATTTTTTACGAGAACCTTTATCTGCGACAAACCGAAAAGCTCTGCGGCAACGTCCGCCGCGCCGAATACCAGTCTCATGGCGGTTATGTCAAGCACAGGCGGAAGTATCATTATAAATATGGCGGCGATACCGATAAATCCCACTCCCCCGCGGAGAAGTCCCAGACTGTTCTTTACCGTGGCGTAAGTGTCTGCAACCGCACCTCCTATAACGGGTATGAAGTTTGAAACAACGTACTTTGCCGCCTTTACCCCCAGCGTGTCGGCAGATGCTCCCACAATGCTCTGGAGAGACAGAAGTCCTATAAAAACGGTCATAATAAAGCCCATTATAAACGAGACCGCCTTTTTCAGAGCCTCGGTTATCCCCGAAAGCCTGAACCCCGGATTTATGGCTTCGACTATTCCCATTGCCATGCAGACGGACAGAGCGGGAACAATTATCTCTCCCGAAAGCTGTACCGTGGTCTGCGCCACAAGCAGGACAAGCATATTATAGGCTACCGCAGAGGTAATGCCTCCCGACGAAGCGGTTATCCCAGCAAAAACGGGAACGTAGCCTATCATGAACGTTCCTCCCGAATCCAGCGCCTCAGCAGCACGGTTTATGCTTCCCGACACAGAATCGGCAATGATACCCACCGAAATAAGCACGCATATCACTCCAAATATTTTCGACAGGCTTTTGTTGGGGATACTGTCCTCCATGCCCTCGATAAGAGCGGCTACCAGTATTACCGCCAGCAGCGACGAGAGCACCCTCAACGGCTTTGACAGGCTTTTTTTGAATTCCTCCCAGATGTAAAGAAAAACGTCCTTGGGAGTTATCTCCGCAATGGCTTCGGGGTTGTCCGCGGCAATATTATTTTCAGCGAAAATGTCCTTGGCTTCGGGAGTAAGATCATCGCTCAGACTGCCTGTGTCTATTCCCAATTCCTCGGCTATTTCGGAAATATCCTGCCTCGCTGATTCCTGTCTGTCCTGCCCGATTGATTCTGTATTTACGGTTTGTATGTCTTGTACAGCTTGTACAGATAAAGCGCATGGCTGATACAGCATAAAAGCCGCCGCGCATAAAGCCGAGGAAAAAATTTTAACAATATCCATATGCACGTCCTCATATAAGTCCCGAAACAATTTCGGAAAGCGAATCGAACAGCGGCAGAGCCAGAATCAGAAGGGACAGCTTTCCCGCAAGCTCCGCCTGTGAGGCAAGAGCGCTCTCGCCGCTGTCACGACAGATATCGCAGGCAAACTGAGTGATGTAGCATATACCCAGCGATTTGAAAAGAATGGTAAGATACTCCTCGTCCGCCCCTGCCCGTTCGTAAATACTGCGTACCGTTTCCGCCACAGGAGATATGAAAAGTATCAGAGCCGACATAAGGGCGGCCGCGGCGGCAAGCTTTATGTACAGCGAATATTCGCTTCCGACCGAACCGAACAGCTTGCACAGAACGGCGGCAATTATACATATTCCCGCAACAGATACTATATTTATCATACCGACGTCCCGCCTTTTTAAAATCCGAATACAGACTTTACCGTATCAAACAGCTCTGCAATCTCGTTTATTATCATAGCCAGTACTACTATAAGTCCGGCTATAGTTACCATAAGAGCGTATTCATCCCTGTCGGACTTTTTCAGCAGCAGGTTCAGGACGGTCACTATTATTCCCACACCCGCAATTTTAAATATCAGATCAAGCTCCACGATTTAACCTCCCGCGCTTTTCCGTACCGACGCAAATCGAAAATAAAAATACGGTTCAGATAAGCATTATTGATATAAACGCTCCTGCAAGAGCTCCCATTGAACGGTACAGCTTTGCTTTTTTTGTAAAATCCGTTTCCGCAGCCGAAATTGCCGACAAAAGCTCCGTCTGCTGGAGCCGCAGCGTGTTTATCTGACTTTCCGAGTCGCTTGTGCCGAGCTTCCTGCCGATGTCTGAAAGCAGCTCCGCATCGCCTGACGTTAATCCCTGCGGAACGTCTTCCGAAACCGCTCTGCACCAGCTTTGCTGAAACGGCTCGTCCCCCGCCGTGGATACCGAGTTCAGAAAACCAAAACCGCTGAAACGCTCCGACTTCGCCAGACTTTCTGCTATCTCGTACACCGTAGGAGACCTGAACCGTATCATCATTATTATCTCGTCTATCATATAGTTAATTTTTTTAAGGCTCGCGAGCCTGCACCTCAGCATATAGGAAAAATAATTTCCCGCAAGCGTCGAAGCCGCGACTATAACTATCAGACCGGATACTTTAAGTACGCTAAACATATTCATCTCCGCTCCTTTTCAGTACTGAGGATACTTTTCCCGGCTCAGGCAAAAAAACGATCCTGTCAAATATATTTAAATTTTCTTTTGGAAATTTCCTCAGCAGGTCTGACATATCTGCCGCGTGCGCTGCCGCAACGGTACAGACCCCGCTCAGAGCCGCTTCACGTATAGCGGAAAAATCTTCCTTTGAGCCTATTTCATCACAAACTATTATCTGCGGGGACATTACCCTAACCGCCGCGGATATCCCCTCCGCCTTGCCGTAACCGTCAAAAACGTCCGTGTTCAGACCTACATCGTTTTGCGGGACTCCGTTCCATAAGGCGGCAAGCTCGCCTCTTTCGTCAATAGCCGAGACCTTGAAGCGTCCCCCGAGAAGCCTTGTAAGATCGCGCAGAACAGTAGTCTTGCCGCTTGAGGGTATACCTGCAATAAGGAGACTGCAGGGTCCGTCCGAAAAACAGCTTTCAAAAAGCTTTTCGGAACAGCCTGTCAGTTCCCTTGCGATACGGAAATTTATCGAATTTATGTTTTTTATATTTTCTATAGTACCGTTGTGCATTACGGGAGTCCCGCAGAAGCCGACCCTGTGTCCGCCCTTGACTGTTATAAATCCTTGGGTTATCTCCCTTTGGAAGCTGTGCACCGAGTACTGGCATACAGCCTCAAAGGTGCGCCGAACGTCCTGTTCGGTTACAGTTACCGCCGAAGCAGGATTATAGGTAAGCTGCCCGTTTTGGGTTATGTAAAGTATTTTTGAGGCTGCACAATTTGCGCTTTTTAGGCAGTATGTACACACAGCCGCAGGACGGTTCACCCTAAACCGTATTTCCGTGATATCATCAAGCTGAGCGTCCGAAAGCCCCGAGACGGCGTTGCCTGCCGTTCCCGAAAAGTAATGCAGAAATTCCCTGTTTTTCACATCCCGGCATCTCCTTACATCCGATATGTTTAATCCTATGCTTCATAGGACAAGTTTAGAACAAATAAAAAGGAGCGCCTCCGCTCCTTTTCATGTACTGTTCCGCCGTACCCTTCACTCCGCTTAGAAAGAAAGGCACGGCGTTTAAATAGTTTTATGACTCTTTATACGGCTTCTTCCGCAATATTTTTTACAGCGGAAACAAGCGCGTGCACTTCCTTTTCGGTATTGAACACCGACGGAGAAAATCTCACCGTTCCGTCGGGAACAGTTCCGAGAGATGTATGGGCAAGTCCGGAGCAGTGAAGTCCTCCCCTGAGAGCAAAACCCATATCGCTCAGCTTAGCAGCCGTTTCGTTTGATGAAAGTCCCTCTACATTAAATGATACGACGGGAAGATAGCTTTTTACCCTGTCGTCGCGGTAAACTGTAACTCTGCCGATATTTTTTATCTCGTTTACAAATATGCGGCAAAGCTTGCTTTCGTGGCTATAAATTCTGTCCATGCCGAGCTTTCTTACAAATCCTATTCCCGCGCCGAGACCTATGGCTCCAGAAGTGTTTATAGTTCCCGATTCAAGACTGTCCGGCAGATAATCGGGCTGATCCTTTTCCATGGACGCGCTTCCAGTGCCGCCCTCCATAAGAGGTCTTATTCTGTACTTTCCGTCGGTTACAAGCAGCCCCGTTCCGCTTGGGCCGTAAAGCGATTTATGTCCTGCAGCGCACAGAATATTTATTCCGTCCGCAAGGCTTACAGGTATTACTCCGCAAGCCTGCGCTCCGTCGGCGATAAAACAGATGCCATGCTTTTTGCACAGCTCCGCAATACCTGTGAACGGAAGTATCTGCCCCGTAACATTGCTGCCGAGAGTGCAGGCTATTATCCTCGTATGGGGAGTAATGAGCCTGCTGAAATTTTCAAGAGTCTCACTGTCACTGTGACTTACCTGCGCTATACTGTAGCTGCACGTTCCCTTTGAAAGAGCATAAACGGGGCGCAGAACAGAGTTGTGTTCAAGGGAGGAAATAATTATATGGCAGCCCTCGGAAGCCGTACCCTTTATCGCCGTGTTCAGAGCGTGGGTGCAGTTCAGCGTAAAGACCACGTTATCGGGCTCTGCGCCGAAAAAATCCGCGACGGCGGACCTTGCGGAATAAACGGCTTCGGCAGTTTCAATAGAAATTCTGTGACCGCTTCTTCCCGGATTTCCGCCGTAACGGTTCATAGCTTCAAACACGGCTTTTTTAACGGCTTCGGGCTTCGGGAACGAGGTTGCGGAATTGTCAAAATTTATCATTGCGTTAAAAGCCTCCACATTCCGAAGGTATGATTTTTTATTTGCTTATCCTAATTCACGATAAAAGTGCAGATAAAAAATCTGCATAAAAATTATTTAGGAAAATTTTTACTTAATTTTTTTACATTTGTACACTTTTGAACCGTAATCTAATATTATACGGTTTCCGTAACAGCCTTGTATTTAATTCCGTTTCTTTCAAGACAAGCAAGAGCCGTTTCGATATCTCCCGCAACAGTAACGCTGTAGCCGCAGCCCGAAGCAAGATTCCGCGGGGTACGCGCTACCTCCGCGTAAAGCTCGCAGCCGCGCAGTGCAGCCTTTGCTTTCATTGCGGTTGTAACCGAAACAAAAGAGATAATATATTTTTTCATAGATAATTTACCTGTCCTCTCCGTTTGTCGGAAAACTTTTTTCGGAAAAGAAAAAATGCAGGAGAGAGCCTCCCCAATGCTGATTTCCCGTTACAGTGAAAACAGCATAAGCAGTTTCTGCCCCTGCAATATAGTATGCGTACCTCTTTCAATGGGTGAAAGGTATCTGCCGACGCGCACAAATATCCTGCACACAATAATCTTCAGCCGCCTGATTCTTATCCTGCCTCAAGTATGCAGACCGCGTGGGCGGCTATCCCCTCGCCTGTTCCAGTAAATCCCAGACGTTCCTCGGTGGTAGCCTTTACACTTACACGGGATATTTCACACCCGACTGCGGCGGCAATATTTTTCCTCATTTTTTCAATGTAGGAAGCAAGCTTCGGTGACTGGCAAATGACCGTACTGTCAATATTCCCCACGCCAAAACCATTTTTTTCAATAATTCCCGACACGTTTTTCAGCAGCAAGATGCTGTCCGCGCCCTCGTATTCGGGATCATTGTCGGGAAAATGCTTTCCGATATCACCGAGAGCCAGCGCTCCCAACATAGAATCCATTATTGCGTGAACAAGCACGTCCGCATCTGAATGTCCCTGCAAACCCTTTTCATACGGTATTTCAACGCCCCCGAGGATAAGCTTTCGTCCCTCCGCAAGCCTGTGAACATCGTAGCCGTGACCTATGCGTACCATAATTAATGATCCTCCACATTAATATCATATAACTCATCTAATATTTCTTAATAAAACCTCCGCGACAGCTAAGTCCTCCGGAGTGGTTATTTTTATATTCCTGTAATCGGAAAGAGTCAGATTGATTTTTGCGCCTACGGCTTCCGCAAGCTGACAATCATCGGTGAAATCCAGCTCGTTGTCACGTGCAAAATTTATCCCCTTGACGTAAATATCTCTGCGGAATATCTGCGGTGTCTGAATGCTGTAAAGCTTTCTGCGGTCGAGAGTGTCGGCTATCATGCCGCCGTCCACAAGCTTTACCGTATCCTTGACCGGTACCCCCAGTACAGCCCCGCCGAACACAGACGCGTCCTTAATACACTTTTTAATATGTTCCGGGTCGACAAGCGGACGGGCTCCGTCATGTACTGCAATAAACCGAGTGGACTTATCCGTATGCATAAAAGCAGAGAAAACCGACTGCTGGCGTGTTTCTCCGCCCTTTACAGCGCACTTGAATTTTGTGATATTATAGTTCTCTGCAAACTTTTCAATGACCGGAATATCCTGCTCCCGCGCGGAGATGATTATCTCCGACACCTGCTCTATCCCCTCAAAAGCAAGCATGGAACGAATGCACACCGGTATGCAGTCAAGCTCCCAGAGCTGCTTGTTTACTCCGTTCATGCGTGCAGAGTTCCCCGCGCAGGCTATTATTGCCGATACTGTTATCTCATTCATTCCGACACCTCTTTTCTGTATTAAAGTACTTCTTTAAAGCTTCCCAAAAAACGGAAAAACGTCATTTCATTTTCAAGGTCGTGAAGCAGCGAGACTACCTTTTCATCGGCGCAGCTTCCTTTAAAATCAAGGTAAAACAGTACCTCAAAATCGCTTCCCGCAATATTTTTATTTTCTATCTTGGTAAGGTTAAGTCCGGCAATGGAGAATTTTGTCAGCATTCGGTACAGCGAACCCGGCGTGTTGGGAACGGTCATGCAAACGCTTATGGTATCGGCGTTCTTGGGAGCCACATAGTCCTTGGAAAAGCAAATGAACCGCGTGTAGTTCGGGTATGCATCGGCAATACGGTCGTTAAGTATCTTAAGACCGTACAGCTCCGCGCAGGATCTCGAGCAGATACACGCCGCCTCGGGATCGTTCTTTTCAAGAACGTACTCTGCGGAAAGCGCTGTGTTGGCATACTCACGGCGGACAAGTCCGTGCGTTTTGATGTACTCTGAACATTGGGACAGAGCCTCCGCCTTGGAGTAGACCCGCTTCACGCTTTCAAGGGTCGCACACTCAGAGGCTGCAAGACAATGGGTTATCTCCACGCGCACCAGCGAACAGATATTGAAACTGTGTCTTGACATCAGGCTGTAAGTCTCGGAAATAGTCCCAATGGTTGAATTTTCCAGGGGAAGTATTCCGTAATCCGCTTCTCCGTTTTCCACGGCGTTAAAAACGTCCTCAAATTCGTGGTAAAAAACCGCGGGCTTATCACCGAAAAGCTTTTTGCAGGCTGCCTCGGAGTACGCCCCAACCGTCCCCTGACAGGCTATTTTCGCCGCGGCTTCCGGTTTAAAGGGCTTGGGCGAAAAATGACCGCAGTTACGCTCTATCTCCGCGCTTTGCAGGCATTTGCTTATGTCCATTATATTCTGAAAAAGCATAGCCGCGCCGTCCTGCAGGTCTTCGGGAGAGTTCGCCCTGACCCGCTCTATTATCTGCTTTTCACGTCCTCCCTGCATTACGGGAAGATTGTTGACCTTTTTATACTCCGCGACTTTGCGGCAGACCTCCATTCGCTTTGCAAACAGCTCAAGAATGTCGCTGTCTATACTGTCAATTTGGTTTCTCAGTTCATTCAGATCCATGTGAAACGTCCTCCGATAAAATAAATATACTGTAATTATACAATATTAACCTTAAAATTACAATAAGTTCAAAAAAAATATTGCAGAATCTTCAATTATATGGTATAATTAATTGTTATCTATGATGAAAGCTGTGAAAGCGACACTTATTGTCCTTTCAGGCAGGCATGAAAGGAGGTCGCGTTTCCGACGAGGAAATGCGGTCACAATTGAGAAAAACAAGGATACTCGGGATAGACCCGGGTTACGCCATAGTGGGATTCGGAGTGGTGGAATACGACGGCTACGGCTTTGTACCCCTGCATTTCGGGGCAATAACCACTCAGGCGGGCACGGACTTTACCCTGCGGCTGAAAACTATATACGACGACATGAACACGGTACTGACGACATTCCGCCCCGACGCCATGGCTATAGAAAAGCTGTTCTTCAATACCAACCAGAAAACGGGAATTGACGTTGCCCAGGCACGCGGAGTAACACTTCTGGCGGCGGTAAACGCGGGAGTTCCCATTTTCGAGTACACGCCGCTGCAGGTAAAGCAGTCTGTGGTAGGGTACGGACGGGCAGAAAAGCCGCAGGTCATGGAGATGACCAGAAAAATACTGGGACTCGCTGAAGTCCCCAGACCGGACGATACAGCCGACGCTCTTGCAATCGCCATTTGCCACGGACATTCGGGCGGCAGGATAAACGTCAGAGAGGGCAAGCTGTGAATTTTAAAAAATACAGCGGCTATCCTACGGTTGGAGGGGTACTGAGCCATCAGCTGCAACTACAAGGAGAATTTTTATGATATACAGCGTAAAAGGAAAAATCATACATAAGGGCACGGACGTCGCCGTCATCGACTGCGGAGGAGTAGGCTATGCCTGCCGCACCACGCTGTCCACCCTGTCCCGCATAGGCAGGACGGGCGAGGAAGCCATGCTCTACACGTATCTGCACGTCCGCGAGGACAACATAGAGCTTTTCGGCTTTGCGGACGAGCAGGAACTCAACTGCTTCAAAATGCTTATCTCCGTTTCGGGAGTGGGTCCAAAGGCGGGACTTGCCATTCTGTCGGACACGACCCCCGAAAGATTTGCTCTTACGGTAGCAACAGGTGACTACAAGGCTTTCACCAAAACAAAGGGAGTGGGTCCCAAGCTTGCCCAGCGGGTGGTGCTGGAGCTTAAAGACAAGATCACAAAAGAGCAGCTTTCCACGGCGGGAACTGCGGATATGGACTTTGCCGCGGTTACAAAGGGCAGCAACACTTCCGAAGCAATAGCCGCCCTCGTGGTATTGGGGTACTCCCAGACGGAGGCTGCTTCAGCTGTTGCGGGACTTGATCCGTCCCTGTCGGTTGAGGAGCTTATAAGGCTGTCACTGAAAAAAATGGCGGCTAATTTATAAACCGATGTAAAATTGTAAACGTACACGCTGTTTTGGCATAATATAGAGAAAAGGAGAGGTAAAAATGCTGTCTTATCCCGATTATACAAGGTGTCCCGTAAATATTATTTCGTCAATAAGAAAATATTACCGTGAGCCTAACGTTTACCCCACTCTGCCAAAGCTGGACGCGCACCTTTCCAAATTCTACAAAAATATCGTGCTTATCGTTCTTGACGGAATGGGCACAGACATGATGGAGAGAAATCTTTCACCCATTAGCTTTTTAAGGCGCAATTTTACTGAGAACCTTACCTCGGTGTTTCCCTCAACAACGGCGGCGGCCATGACGAGCTACTACACGGGACTTTCCCCCAACGAACACGGCTGGCTGGGCTGGTCGCTGTTCTTCAAGGAATTCTGCCGAACAATTGATATCTTCACCAATCTTGACAGCTACACCAAAACTCCCGTTGCAAGCGCAAACGCGGCAGAGTTCGTTATGCCCTACGAGACCATTTACCGCGATATAGCAAACTCTATAATCGGCGATGTTCAGCCATTTACCATTACCAACGAAAAGGTCACCATTGCCGAAAAGGGAAATATCCACAAGACTGCGGACACCTTTGAACGGGTCTGCGAGCTAATAAAAATGATATGTATATCAAATCAGAACACCTTTACTTATGTTCAGTGGAACAGCCCCGACGACGTTGCCCACAAGGACGGCGTAACCGGAGAGAAAACCGCCGAGACCATAAAATCCCTGAACAAGCAGATAGAAACGCTCTGCAAGGGGCTTACAGACACCCTTGTAATTGTTTCTGCGGATCACGGCATGAAGGATATTACCGAGGAAATAAAGATAAACTATATTCCCGATATCATGGAATGTCTTGTTATCCCGCCTTTCGTTGAGAGCCGCGCGGCTGCCTGCTTCGTCAAAAACGACAGGCGCACAGATTTTGAGAGAGCTTTCCACAATCATTTGGGAAACGATTTTATTCTGCTGTCCAAAAACGACGTTCTCACAAAGGGTATCCTGGGCGGTGGTAGAACTCACCCGAAGGTTACCGATTTCATAGGCGATTACATGATATGCGCCATTGCGGACAAGAGTGTAAAATACTTAACGCTGAACACCAAACCGAAACCGCCGCACGCGGCAAATCACGGCGGTCTTACCGAAGAGGAAATGATAATTCCTTTGATAGTCATTCCCACAAAGCAGACAAAGGAGTACAGGCAGAAAAAGCTGCTGTAGACACAACTGCTCAAACGCTTTTAAGCTGTACCCGAAAGGAAGATAAAATTGCTGGAATCAAGCGAAATGAACTTTGAGACCCCTCTGGGCAGAACTGTGTCCCCCGAGGTCATACCCAAAGACACGGAGGAACCCGACCTTAACCTGCGTCCGAAAACCCTGTCGGAGTACATCGGTCAGGACAAGGTAAAGGAAAATATGTCCATTTATATAGAAGCGGCAAAAAAGCGCGGCGAGCCTCTCGACCACGTTCTGCTGTACGGTCCTCCGGGACTGGGAAAGACCACTTTGTCCGCTATCATCGCCCACGAAATGGGAGTAAATATCCGCATAACCTCCGGTCCTGCCATTGAAAAGCCCGGCGACCTTGCGGCTCTTTTGACAAATCTTTCGGAAAATGACGTGCTGTTTATCGACGAGATACACAGGCTTTCACGGGCTATCGAGGAGGTTCTGTACCCCGCTCTGGAGGATTACGCGCTGGATATTATCATAGGCAAGGGTCCCTCGGCGCGCTCACTGCGAATAGACCTTCCTAAGTTCACCCTTATCGGAGCAACCACCCGCGCGGGACAGCTTACCTCCCCTCTTCGGGACAGATTCGGTATGCTCCAGCGGCTGGAGCTTTACACCTGCGAACAGCTCTGCGACATCATAATGCGCTCGGCAGTAATACTGGGCATTGCCTGCGACAAGGCGGGAGCCACGGAGCTCGCACGCCGCGCGAGGGGTACTCCACGTATTGCAAACCGTTTGCTGAAAAGAGTACGCGACTTTGCTGAAGTCATCGGCAACGGAAAAATAACCGAAGATATAGCCAAAATAGCTCTCGACCGAATGGAGATAGACTCACTTGGTCTTGACACCCTTGACAAGCGTATGCTTGACATGCTCATACGCGGCTACAACGGCGGTCCTGTGGGACTTGAAACTCTTGCCTCCGCTATCGGAGAGGAAGCCGTTACCCTTGAGGAACAGTGCGAGCCGTTCCTTATGCAGCTGGGATTCATCGCACGCACTCCGCGGGGACGGTGCGCCACGGCTCTGGCGTACCGACATATGGGTTACGAGTATAACAAGGACGAAAAAGCGGACAGCTCTCAGCAGACTTTTTTTGAATAAAACGGACGGTTTAACCGTTCTGGAATAATGCAGTAAAAAGATAAAATGCAGAAAAGGAGAAATACACAATGGGCAGACTATTCGGAACAGACGGCGCGAGAGGAGTCGCGCTTACGGAGCTTACCTGCGAAACAGCTATGCAGATAGGGCGGGCGGCGGCTATGGTGCTGACTGCTAAGTCTCACCGCAAGCCTAAAATCTACGTCGGAAAGGACACAAGAATTTCCTCGGATGTTCTTGAAGCCGCTCTTATCGCAGGAATATGCTCAATGGGCGCGGACGCGGTGGTAATGGGCGTTGTACCTACTCCGGCAGTTGCGTTTCTGGTAAAAAAGCGGGGCGCTGACGCAGGAGTGATGATATCCGCCTCTCACAACAGCATGGAATTTAACGGAATCAAGCTTTTTTCCGGTTCTGGCTACAAGCTTTCCGACGATATGGAGGAGGAGATAGAACGTCTTGTTCTGGATAATCCCGAAGAAATAGCCGCGGCGATGAGCGGCGGAGCGAACGTAGGCAAGATAACATACGACAAAAATGCCGAGTGGGACTACATCAGAAGCGTCATGAAAACCGTTGACATCAATTTGTCGGGGCTGAGAGTGGCTATCGACTGCGCAAACGGTTCGGCAAGCTCTACTGCGGAAAAGCTTTTTGCAGGACTGGGCGCAAACGTTTTTCTTGTTAACTGCTCTCCCAACGGCATAAACATCAACTTGAACTGCGGTTCAACGCACATGGAAATGATATCTAAATTTGTTGTGGACAAAAGATGTCATATCGGCATAGCCTTTGACGGAGACGCGGACAGATGTCTCGCTGTGGACGAAAACGGAGTACTTATCGACGGTGATAAGCTTATCGCAATTTTTGCAAGGGATATGCGGGATAAGGGGACGCTTAAGAAGAATACCGCTGTAGTAACAATACTTACGAATCTTGGATTTACACATTTTGCCAAAAACAACAACATTAACATGATAACCACTAAAGTCGGCGACCGCTACATAGTGGAGCAGATGCTTGCGGGAGGCTACAATCTTGGCGGCGAGCAGTCGGGACATATTATTTTCCATGACTACGCCACAACGGGCGACGGACAGCTCACGGCGGTGCAGCTTCTCAGCGTACTCAAACGTCAGGAGCGAAAGGCTTCGGAGCTAAGCTCCATTATGGAAAGATACCCCCAGGTAATGGTAAACGTGAAGATAATCTCCAAATGGAAGGAAGCCTGGAAGAACGACCCCATTATCGAGGAAATAATCAGCGAAAATCAGAAAAAGCTTGGTTCAAGCGGCAGGATACTTGTCCGCGAGAGCGGTACGGAACCGCTTATCCGCGTTATGATCGAGGGCAAGCGGTTCGACCAGATAAACAGTATGGCGATTGAGATTGCCGATAAGATACGTGAAAGGTGTCCCGAAAACGAATGACCGCAAAAAGGAGCATAATGTATGCTTTTGATAATTTATAAATGCTATAAAGAGAGCTTTTGGGCGAACGTTGTTGAATGTACGTCTCTGCTTCGCCTGATAATAGCTGCGGCGATATATATTGACGCTTGATATGGAAGCACTTGGTATTTGAGGCTGCCTGACTGTTTTGGGAGTAGGATTTGCGTGGTACTTTCTTCTGAAACGCACTGCCTCAAAAGTAAATACGTATACTATAAGAAAAGAAGATTGCCGAAAATGCGTCATATGCAAAATATATTGCGGAGGTCTAACCCCAATTGGACTTGGCGGTATATTGAACTAAATCCGGAATACGACGAGTACGGAGACGATATCCCGTTTGTGGATTTTCACCCCAACAGACAGCGGAACAGTGTGATAGTCCAGATAATAGGTTTGAGTGTGCTTTTTGCTATTTGGGGAGCATTTATCATATGGCTGGTATATCTGCACAACAAATACGGAATCTAAATCTGAAAGGATACAAAATGAGAATTGCCGAGAACTGGGAAGATTACCGTCTTATCGACTGTACTGACGGTGAGAAGCTTGAGCTTTGGGGAGACGTGGCCTTGGTGCGTCCCGACCCCCAAGTCATATGGAAGACTGAGAAAAAGTCTCCTTTATGGGAAACCGCCCACGGACATTATCACCGCTCCGAAAAAGGAGGCGGTCAGTGGACGTTTAAAAAGAAAATACCCGAAAGCTGGCTGATAAGCTGCGGAAACCTGCAATTCAACATTCGTCCCACAGGCTTTAAGCACACGGGACTTTTCCCCGAACAGGCGGTAAACTGGAACTATATGGACGGCCTAATACGTTCCGCAGGCAGACCGATAAGCGTGCTTAATCTGTTTGCTTACACGGGCGGTGCTACTCTCGCCTGCGCGAACGCGGGAGCGTCGGTGTGCCATGTAGACGCGTCAAAGGGCATGGTACAGTGGGCGCGGGACAACGCGGCTTCCTCGGGGCTTTCCGACAAACCCATACGCTGGATAGTGGACGACTGCGAAAAGTTTGTCAGGCGCGAAATAAAGCGGGGACGGCGTTACGACGCGGTTATAATGGATCCCCCCTCCTACGGCAGGGGTCCCACGGGAGAGGTCTGGAAGCTGGAGGACTGTATTTTCGACCTTGTGAAGCTCTGTACGGAGGCAATGAGCGATACGCCGCTATTCTTTCTGCTGAACAGCTATACAACGGGACTGTCTCCGTCGGTAATGGCTTACATTCTGCGGGAGACTGTAGGAGCAAGGCTCGGAGGCGCAGTATCCGCAGACGAGATAGGTCTCCCGGTCGAAGCAAGCGGAGGAGTACTCCCCTGCGGTTCAACTGCCATATGGCGGAACCTCTGAGCCGCCGTAATAAATTAAAAACGTCAGTCCTTAACTGCGGTTTAGCGAAAGGAATTAAAATATGCCGATTTTAGCTCTGCTTGGCGGTCTGTACTGTCTTGCGGTGGGAATAATAAAAAAAGGAAAAGCCTATAAGTCCAAAATGGGTACGCCCCTTTCGGACAGGGAAGTAAAAGCGGTACAGATCACCTACATCACCGTGGGCGCGCTTCTGCTTGTTGTCGCTCTTGTCAGCGGACTTATGCTTCTCGGCGAGACATAGGCGCAGCCCCCGTTTTTCGGAGGAATTATGGCGGCTATTACCGTGATTATGGGAATAATACTGCTGTGGGCAGCATTTTCAAGACGGCAGGGAGCGTTCAGGCGCGTCAGGGGGATAACCCTCATGGGCATATGGGGCCTTGTTCTGCGGATACTTTACGCAGCCGCGGGTATCGCGCTTATCGCATACGGAACGGGGTTTTACCCGTAAAAATAAAATGACTTAAAAAGGTACCGATATGGAAAAAAACATTATTTCCGCCCAAAAGGTGGAATTTCACTACAATAACGAATACGAGGAGAACGAAGCCCCCAAGCCCGTAAAACAGGTTCTGAAAGGCGTTTCGCTGGATATCCTCCGCGGCGGCTTCACGGCAATACTGGGTCACAACGGTTCGGGAAAATCAACCATTGCCAAGCACATGAACGCCATTCTCCTGCCCTGCGGAGGAACGGTCTGGGTCGACGGCATAGACACCCGCGACGAGGAAAAGCTGTTCGATATCCGAAGCAGAGTGGGAATGGTTTTTCAGAATCCCGACAACCAAATAGTAGCTACTATTGTGGAGGAAGACGTGGCTTTCGCTCTTGAAAATATGGGCGTTCCTCCCGATGAAATGCGGGAACGGGTGGACGATGCACTAAAGTCAGTGGGTATGTACGAGTACCGCGAGCACTCCCCTCACCAGCTTTCGGGAGGTCAGAAGCAGCGCGTTGCTATTGCGGGAATAATAGCCATGCGCCCGGAATGCATCGTCCTTGACGAACCTACGGCAATGCTTGACCCAAAGGGCAGAAAAGAAGTGCTGAAAACGATCCGCAGGCTTAATGCCAAGTTTGGTATAACCATAATCCTGATAACCCACTATATGGAGGAAGCCGCTCTTGCGGACAGGATCGTGGTCATGGACAACGGCGAAATAATTATGGACGGCGTTCCCCGCGACGTTTTTTCCAACGTTGAGCTTATGAAAAGAGTTGGGCTTGACGTTCCCCAGGTCACGGAGCTTATGTATCTGCTGGGAAAAAGCGGTCTGCCCTCCGATACCCATATCATAGACGAGGACGAATGCGCGGAGGCGCTGCTTGAGCTTTTGAAAGAATAACCGCTGTACTAACCGCACCAAAGGAAACATTATTGCCAAAACGCAAAATGTATTCCATTCCGGAGGAATTTAAATGTCAGTTATCAGAACCGAAAATCTAACCTACACCTACAGCATTGGCACCCCCTTTGAAAAGACTGCCGTAAACAACGTAAACCTCGAAATAGAAGAGGGCGAGCTGGCGGGAATAATCGGTCACACGGGATCGGGAAAATCCACGCTTATACAGCACTTCAACGGTCTAATAAAACCGACATCCGGCAAAATTTACATCGACGGACAGGACATCTGGGGCAAGGACGTGAAAATACGCGATGTACGTTTTAAAGTAGGACTTGTTTTTCAGTACCCCGAATACCAGATATTTGAGGAGACTGTCTACAAGGACATCGCTTTCGGTCCCAAAAATATGGGACTTCCCGAGGAAGAGATAGACCGCCGCATAAAGGAGATCGCCGAGCTTGTGGGTCTCCACAAGGAAAATCTTTATAAATCCCCTTTCGAGCTTTCCGGAGGACAGAAACGCCGGGTAGCTATCGCGGGGGTAATGGCTATGGAGCCGAAAGTCCTGATTCTGGACGAGCCTACAGCGGGACTCGACCCAAAGGGCAGAGACAAGATACTGGGGCAGATAAAGGATTACCACAGACATAAAAAATCCACAGTACTTCTTGTTTCCCACAGCATGGAGGATATGGCCAAATTTGCCGATAAAATTTTGGTAATGAACAAAGCTGAGGTCTTTTGCTACGACGATACTCCAAAAGTGTTCGCACGCTCGGAGGAACTGGAACAAATCGGACTTGCAGTACCGCAGATAACCCGCGTTTTCAACCGTCTGAAACAAAGCGGCATAGATATCCGCACAGACGTCTACACCGTGGAATTTGCGCGGAAGACTATCCTTGAGTACCTTGAGAAAAGAGGCGGGAAAAATGCTTAAAGATATAACCATAGGGCAGTATTTCCCCGGGAACTCCGCCGTGCACCGTCTCGATCCGCGGTTCAAAATAATAATTACGGGCGTATTTATAGGTATGCTTTTCTCTGCGGACGGCTTTCTCGGTCTTGCAGTGGGGGCGGTTTTTCTGCTGATAAGCTTTCTGCTGTCCCAAATACCTCTTAAACTGATGATAAAAAGTCTTAAACCTATCGTTCCGATAATTCTTTTTACATCGGTGCTCAACATCTTTTTTCTTGACGGAGTGCCGCTTCTTAGGCTCGGCTTCATCAAGATAACCGATGAGGGACTCCGCACAAGTGCGTTCATGATAATACGCATCATCGCGCTTATCATGGGAAGCTCTCTGCTGACCTACACCACGTCCCCCATAACCCTTACCGACGCTATCGAAAGGCTGCTGTCCCCGCTGAAAAAAATAAAGCTGCCCGTACACGAGCTTGCCATGATGATGACAATAGCCCTGCGTTTTATTCCCACGCTTATCGAAGAAACGGACAAGATAATGTCCGCACAAAAAGCACGCGGCGCGGATATGGAAACCGGTTCTTTGGTACAACGTGCAAAGGCTCTGACGCCTATTCTTATCCCCCTTTTCGTTTCGGCTTTCAGGCGCGCCGAAGAGCTTGCCACCGCCATGGAATGCCGCTGCTACCGGGGCGGAGACGGAAGAACCCGTCTGAGACAGCTTCACTCCACGGGCGCGGACTTTTTCGCGCTTGGTCTGTCAATAGTTTTTCTGGACGCGGTTCTCCTGCTGAACTGCTTAATGGGTTGACGGCATGAGAAATCTAAAAGTAATAATGGCTTACCGCGGCACGGCTTATCACGGCTTTCAGCGGCAGGAAAACGCGGTGGGCATACAAAACGTCTTAGAGGAAAAACTTTCCGCGCTGACAAATTCGGCAGTAAAGCTAAATGGCTGCTCGCGTACGGACGCAGGGGTACACGCGCGGGAGTACTGCTTCTCATTTGAAACGGAGCATACTATCCCATGCGCAAATATTGTCAGAGGTATAAATTCTCTGCTGCCCGACGATCTGGCTGTACTGAGCTGCGAGGAAGCTCCTGCGGACTTTCACGCCCGCTATTCCTGCAAAGGCAAGGAGTATTTGTACCTGATACTGAACAGGCGGGAAAAAGACCCGTTCCTTGCCGATATGGCTCTGCACTATCCCTATGAGCTGGATACGGAGCTTTTGGCAAGAGCAGCACAGGATTTTGTAGGCAGACACGACTTCACGTCTTTCTGCGGTACGGCTAACCAAAAGTCGGACAGTTTCCGCACGATAGAATATTTTAGAATTGAAAAAAGTGAAAATCTGGTGAAACTGCTTGTAAAAGGCGACGGATTTTTGTATAATATGGTTAGGATCATGGTGGGAACTCTTATTTTTATAAACGAGGACAAGCTTTCCGCCGACTCTGTTCCGCGCATTTTAGCGGCCCGTGACAGGAATCTTGCGGGAAAAACTGTTCCCGCTCACGGACTGTACCTGAATAAGGTGTACTACTGACACAATAAAATGAAAGGGAGGGAAAGCTTTGGCAGTAACAGACGTTTCCATGCTGCGTGAAAGACGCAAAAAAAAGAAAACCATGAAACTTCTGAAAAAGCTTCTTATAGTTCTGGCAGCGGTAACGGTCATTGCGGCTATAGTGCTGACAAAGGATCTGTGGTATCCACGCCTTGACGGAATACTGACAAAAATTCCCGTTCCTGAAAATACCTCCGAGCTTGCGGAGGGATACTTTCCCCTATCCATAGCCGGCGGAGCAAGGTATCAGTTAAAGCCTGTGGACGGCAGCCTTGCCGTTGCGGACGACACTCATTTCTTTGTCTACAACGCGGACGGAAAACCGGTCTACACCGAACAGCATACATTTGCAAATCCTGTAATAACCGTGGGAAACAAAAAGGCTCTGCTGTACGATCTGGGCGGAAAAAGTTTCAGTCTGTACAGCAAGTACAAAAATGTTTACAGCAAGACCTCCGACGACCCCATACTTATTGCCCGTGTCGGCAGCAACGATACTGCGGCTGTAGTTACAAAAAGCGACAAATATCCCTCTGCTCTTATGGTATATGATTCGTCGGGAAAGAATATTTTTAATTACCGCTCCGTTGCAAGAATAATCGACGTTACCTTTAATGCTGACAGTTCGGGCTGCTATATAACCACGATAGGCGTTTCCGACGGACTAATGGTTTCAAATATACTCTACTACCGTTTCGACCACATTGACCGGGACGAAATGAATAATCCCGTGCCGGTGTGGGAGACCGACAAACTTCAGACTCTTGCTCTTTCGGTAAAGCTCTTCGGAGAAAATAATATCATCGTTTTCGGAGACAGCCTGTGCGCCTATTACGACACTAACGGTGTATTCATAAACAGCTATGTGTATAAGCGGAAACTTGTGGACTACTCCTCTGACGGAAGTCTGGCTGCATTGATATTCTCAAACGAAGAGCGCAGGACGTCCGAGCTTGTTACGATCAGCTGCGCGGACGGAACGGTCTCGGAAAAAACTCTTGACCGTGAAGCGCTTAATATCCAGGTCAGCGGGGATACTGTCTATGTACAAACCAAGAACGGCATTGAATCCCGCACGACGGCAGGAGACGTTATCTCCTCGGCAGAGCTTGACTCGGATTACGAGGGCTTTCTGAGAATGGGAAAATATGTTTATCTTCTTGGATACGACGAAATAAACAGGATAGACTACAACTGATTGGGATGATTGATTGAAATATATTCTTGACGCCATAGTTATCGGCGCAGTAATAATATGCGTATTTTCAGGCAGACAGCGCGGCGCAGTCAGGACTCTTATACTTATAGCGGGGTACGCGGCTGCCTTTGCGGCAGCGGTTTTCGTAAGCAGGACTGCTTCGGACTACGTTTACGAAAAAGCTGTCAGACCTGCGGTAATATCGGCTGTTGAAACCAAATCGGAAGAGCTTGCCGAAGAATACCTCTCTCCAGAAAAACTTGGCGGAATACTGAAACAGCAAGGTATAAGCCTGACCGACGAACAGCTTGCCGGCATCTTGGATAAAGGTGAGAATTATGCACAGCTGCTAACGGACAATGAGTTCCGCGGCGCATTGAAGAAACTGTTTACAGAATACTGCCGCGCTATTACGGAAGCCTTTTCGGGAGTTGTTCCCGAAGAAATATTGGAGGAAGCTGAAAAATATATTGCCGAGACAGAAGCAGAAAATTTGAATCCGGCTGAAATACCAGAAGAAGAAAAAGAGTCCCTGGCAGAAATAATTGAGGGGGAAATAATACGTCCCGTCATGATAAAAACCGTTTGCACAGCGCTGTTCGTTGTTACCTTTGCGGCAGTATTGCTGGTCGTATCGATAATCGCGCGGACTGCCGGTCTGATAAGAAATATCCCCGGCGTAAGGTCTGCCGACAGCTTTGCGGGAGGGATACTGGGACTTTTGCAGGGACTGCTTTTCACGGCGGTACTGAGCGTAGCCGCAAACGTTTTTATAAACATTACCTCAAACGCAAACGAGTACCTTAATACGGAAACAATAGCCGGTACATTCGTATTCAAGCGGCTTTACAGCGGAACTTTTTTTCTGCTTTCGCTTATATTGAAATAACCCAAAGACCCTTACGAACTTTAAGATATGGAGGACAACAGCGATATGCTTTGTACAAGATGCAAGAAAAGAACTGCGGTGGTTTTTATAACCGCTATGCAGGGCGATGAAAAACGCAACGAGGGACTTTGCCTTGTGTGCGCCAAGGAGCTTGGTATCCCGCAGGTACGTGAGTACATGGAGCAAATGGGGATAGACGACGACAACGTTGAGGAATTTGCCGACGAGATGACTGATTTTACCGAAGCTATCGATGGGGACTCCTTTCAGCGCGGAGGTACAGGCGCGCTTCCGAGCTTTATCCAAAATCTTTTCGGAGGCTCTATCAAAAACCTGAACGACCTTTTAAGCAAAAAGGACGACGGGATATCCGGCGAATTTTCTCCTGACAGCGGTCATATTCACGAAAACCATTCACAGACTAAGGAAAAGTCCGCCGGAAACAAGAAAAAGAAAAACAAATTTCTTGACAGCTACTGCACCAATCTCACCGAACGCGCCGAGGAGGGCAAGCTTGACAACATTATCGGAAGAGACAAAGAGATTGCGCGTACTATTCAGATACTGACACGCAGACAAAAAAACAACCCTTGCCTTATCGGCGAACCAGGCGTGGGAAAAACTGCCATTGCTGAGGGTATAGCACAAAAGATCGTTGCGGGAGACGTACCGTTTAATCTGAGAAACAAGCGGGTCTACCTGCTCGACCTTACCGCTCTTGTGGCGGGAACTCAGTTCCGCGGTCAGTTTGAAAGCCGTGTAAAGGGTCTTATCGACGAGGTGAAATCCGAGGGAAACGTCATTCTATTTATCGACGAGGTGCACAACCTTGTGGGTACAGGGGACAGCGAGGGTTCCATGAACGCTGCGAATATCCTTAAGCCCGCTCTTTCAAGAGGCGAGGTACAGGTCATCGGCGCGACCACCTTTAAGGAGTACCGCAAATACATTGAAAAGGACAGCGCTCTTGAGCGGCGTTTCCAGCCTGTCACCATTAACGAACCAAACATTTCCGAAACAGAAAGCGTGCTGCTGGGTATCCGCCGATATTACGAGGAGCACCACCGCGTTAAGATAACCGATGAACTGCTGAAACGGTGCGCAGTACTGTCAGAACGGTATATAAACGACCGTTTCCTGCCGGATAAAGCTATCGACCTGCTTGACGAAGCCTGCGCCTGCGCAAGCATTAGGAGCAAGGAGATCGGCGAATACGACGAGCTTTGTGAAAAACTGGTCAACACCGAGATAAGCATTACGGAAATGGAGGAAGCCTCTGAGCCGGATTTTGCCAAAATAGCAGAAGCACGTGCGGAAGTCCTCAGGCTGGAAAAAGAAAAAGACGAGCTTGCTGAAAAAGTAGAAAATATTTATGTAACCGAAGCGGACTTGTCCAAGGTAATAGAGCTGTGGACTGGTATCCCCGCAAGCAAGGTAACGGAGAGTGAATACACAAAAATAGCGAACCTTGAAAACACGCTTAAATCCCATATAATCGGTCAGGACAAAGCTGTGGAGCTTGTGAGCAAGGCTATCAAGCGAACGAGAGTGCAGCTTTCCAAAAGGCGCCGACCCGCATCGTTCATATTTGTGGGACCTACCGGCGTGGGCAAGACCGAGCTTGTAAAGGTTCTGGCGTCGGAGCTTTTCGACGGAAACGAACCTTTGGTGCGGCTTGACATGACGGAATATATGGAAAAGCACAGCGTTTCACGTTTGATAGGCTCTCCTCCCGGATATGTGGGATACGACGAGGCGGGGCAGCTTACCGAAAAGGTACGCAGAAAGCCCTACAGCGTGGTACTGTTCGACGAGATAGAAAAGGCGCATCCCGATGTTATGAACATTCTACTGCAAATTCTTGACGAGGGAAAGGTTAACGACGCACAGGGACGGTCCGTCAATTTTGAAAACACTATCATTGCCATGACCTCCAATGCGGGCTCCACCGATAAGGGAACAGGCGTAGGCTTCAACAAGACCGAGGGAGATATCTCAAAGGAAAAAGCTATGAAAGCCCTGTCCGACTTCCTAAGACCGGAATTTCTCAGCCGTATAGACGAGGTAGTGGTGTTTGATCCCCTTTCAATTGAAAGTTACGAGCAAATTGCAGCCCTTATGCTGGACGAAATGAAAGGTCCCCTTGCGGAAAAGGGCTTCACTTTGAAGTACAGCAAAAAATCTCTTGCGGCAATTGCGGAAAAGTCCCACGGAAAGAAGTTTGGGGCGCGGGATATCCGCAAGGTTATACGTACCGATATAGAAGATAAGATAGCGGAACTTATAATAAACAGCGCTGAAAATCCGTTTGCAGTAATTAAGATAGGCGAGAAAAAGGGTGAGATAGAAGTAGAAGCGGTCTAAGAACGTTTTCGGAGTACGTTTTGGCGTACTCCGAAAATTTTTCCAAAAAAATTTTAAAAAATACTTGACAAATTTTTGGGTTTATGGTATAATAATTTTCGTTGCTAATGGTGATGTTTAATGCGGGTGTAGTTCAATGGTAGAACTCCAGCCTTCCAAGCTGGTCGCGTGGGTTCGATTCCCATCACCCGCTCCAATTTATTCGGTAACGCTGCATTTTGTAACGTTGCCGAATATTAAGTTAAGAATGCGCCTTTAACTCAGCTGGATAGAGTAACTGCCTTCTAAGCAGTAAGCCACTGGTTCGAATCCAGTAAGGCGCGCCAGCGGCGAACGCGCCGCAGCGAAAAATGTTCCGCACATTAAAGCGGGACATTTATTCGCGCGATAATTATGTTAATTCTTATAAATAGTAATGCCATATGGTGGGTGTAGTTCAGTTGGTTAGAACGTCGGATTGTGGTCCCGAAGGTCGTGGGTTCGACTCCCATCACCCACCCCATATTGAACAGCAGTCATGATATTGAACATCGTGACTGCTGTTATTTTTATATCAATGGTAAGAAAGCAAAATCGGTTGACCGTTCTCTCGAAAAAATGAAAAACGAAAGCTTGTAATCAAATTTAAAAAGGAGGACTCCCCATGGAATTTATCAAATCATCTGATATCAAGGAGCTTGCCAATCCCGGAGTGGTTTCCCGCCAGCTTCTTAATCTGGAAAATTCCGAAAGCAAGAGAGTGACCATAACCGAGGTGCATCTTGAACCGGGCGCAAGTCAACTGCGGCACACCAATGACGCATCGGAACAGACATGGTACGCCCTCAAAGGCAGCGGAAAGCTCCTGCTTGCGGACGACAAGACAAAGGATTTTTCCGCCGGAGACGTTGTGCGCTTTGCTGACAAGGACATTCACGGTCTTCTAAACGACGGAGACAATGAATTTGTGTACATCTCGGTGACTGCTCCTCCCATAAATTTCGGTTATGCATATTCAGAAAAACGGTAACGGCACTCCCCTTCCGCACAGCCGAATACATTGAACATACTATTAAACGCGTTCTCACCGCTCACAGGATAAACAATATGTTTTTAAAATGTGAGACTTAAGACCTGTCCCATACAAATTTTATCAGGATATTTTTATTAAGCGCTGCAAAAAGTACCGTTCGTGCAATATATTGACCGTTCGTTCCAAAATCCGCACAAAAAGACTTTTTTGAGTATAATAAAACAAAAAGCAAGGACGGATTTTTCGGCAAAATGCAGTAAGCACAGCAATGTTATGATTGAAGAGATATGGAGGAAAAATATGACAAACAGAGAAATTATTAAGCACATTGACAACGGGGCAAATTATTATGTCAGCTTATTCGGAGAAGCTGTACATATGGAAAAGACCGACAAGAAATACTATTCTTACTTAAAACCAAAGTCAGGAGAACAAGGCATATCATTTATTTATAATGTGCGCATAAACGGTCTTCCGACGGAACAAATGAAAACGGTCATTGATGAAATGAAATCAATGAATATACCGATTTGGCTTGGTTTGAATTTATCCGATGAGGCAGTTTATATTTTTTTCGGTCAAAAACCTACTCATGAAAAGAGAGAGCCAAAAGAAGACGACGAAGTTTATATGGCGATGCTTTCCGAAGAAAAACCGGAATATCAAAAAAACGATCATAAAATAATTAAGGTACATACAGCGGAAGAGTTTGCGCTGTGGGCAAGAACAACCAATAACATTTTTACAAACGGGTATCCCGATATACACCCTGTTAATCACTTTATCTGGTGTGAAAAAATGGGCGTGAAGTGCTATATTTTGTATCATAACGATGTTCCCGTTTCCGTGGCTTCAATTATGGATAATAACGGCGCGGCTTCTCTTGAATTTGTCGGCACTGTCTACGAAATGCGCAGAAAAGGATTTGCAAAGGCCGTGTGCGAAAAAGCTGTAAGCGATGCTTTTGCCGATGGAGCGTCAATAATTACGCTCCGCTCAGTCAACAGATCAGTGGCTAATTTATATCAGTCTATAGGATTTAAAGCTTACGATTAAAAAAGAGAATTTTATGATTTTTTATCATGTGATTTCAGATGTAGCTAAAGCGATAGACGGAAAGATTTCCACATAATCGGATTTGAAAGGAAATTGGATGTGAAGTGCTATACACAAGTATATGTTATAAACAGTATTGAGGCGGTTGAAACATATTGCAGAGCTTTCAGGGCAAAGGTAACCTTTGAAATCAAGAATGACGCTAAAACCGCCTATGAACATTGTGAGTTGTCAGTAAACAACGAAGGTATCCTTGCCGTAGCAGAGGCTCCGGAACCGTATGATGTAAGCATGATTCACCGTATGAAATGGCAAACAATGACTTTTAATGCGTTTGAATTAGGAAGTACTGAGGCGGTTAAAAACGCATTTGATGTGCTAAGTGACGGAGGCGTTGTTATTGAAACAATCCATGAGCTGCCATGGAGCAAATGCTGCGCCACCGTTATTGATAAGTATGGCGTATGTTGGTGGATTGCTATTTAACTAATAATGTATTTACACTAAAAAACGTGATAACTTTATATTAAAACGCAAGTTAGGTTTGTAAGCCTTTTACGCTTATACGAAATTAGGTTTTCATTGATTCATGTCCAAAAATCATTTTTCAAAATATATCTCCTATTGAAAACGGAGGGGTCTCAGATACTGACAAAGCCATGTCCGTTTTTCATGATATACGCCGTCAGCAGACTTTTATCTCCATTCAAGGTAAAAATCGTTAAAATATATACAAAATATTGCTTAAACCTATTGCATTATTTGTCGTATCGGTGTATAATATATACATATGCAAACGTCCCTTGAAGTCAGCTTCGGGACGCGGCAAATTCTGAAAGGAGTATGTACATATGATTTATTCTCAAGAGGTTGAAAAAATGTGTCCCGTGGCGCAGGGCGTCGCTCACGGCGCAGCGCCTATACCCGAAGAAGCCAAATGGGTCAAGGCTAAGGAAATCAAGGACATTTCCGGCTTTACTCACGGCGTGGGCTGGTGCGCTCCCCAGCAGGGCGCCTGCAAGCTGTCCCTCAACGTTAAGGACGGCGTTATCCAGGAGGCTCTCGTTGAGACTCTCGGCTGCTCCGGTATGACTCATTCTGCAGCTATGGCTTCAGAAATTCTTCCCGGAAGAACTATCCTTGAGGCTCTTAACACTGACCTCGTTTGCGACGCTATCAATACCGCAATGAGAGAGCTTTTCCTCCAGATCGTTTACGGACGTACCCAGAGCGCTTTCTCCGAGGACGGTCTCCCTATCGGCGCAGGTCTGGAAGACCTTGGAAAAGGTTTGCGCTCCAGATCGGCAACAATGTACGGTACTCTTGCAAAGGGTCCACGTTACCTTGAAATGACAGACGGTTACGTTACAGGTATCGCTCTTAACGAGGACAACGAGATCATCGGCTACAAGTTCGTAAACTTCGGCAAGATGATGAACTTCATTAAGGCTGGCGACGACGCCAACACCGCTTTTGAAAAGGCTCAGGGTCAGTACGGCAGAGTTGACGACGCAGCTAAGATCATCGACCCGAGAAAGGAATAAGGAGGTACACTGAAATGGCTTTATTTGAATCATATAAAAGAAGAGAAAAGCAAGTTCTTGACGTTCTCTCTCACTACGGAATAAACTCTATCGAAGAAGCGGCTGAGGTAACAAAAGCTAAAGGGCTTGACATATACAAGCTCGTAGAGGGCATTCAGCCTATTTGCTTTGAAAACGCTAAGTGGGCTTACACCGTAGGCTGCGCTATCGCTATCAAAAAGGGCTGCACAAGAGCTGCCGACGCTGCCGCAGCTATCGGCGAGGGACTTCAGGCTTTCTGTATCCCAGGCTCTGTTGCAGATCAGCGTAAGGTTGGTTTAGGTCACGGAAATCTCGGCAAAATGCTTCTTGAAGAAGAGACCGAGTGCTTTGCTTTCCTTGCGGGACACGAATCCTTTGCAGCTGCAGAGGGCGCTATCGGTATTGCCGAAAAGGCAAACAAAGTTCGTAAAAAGCCACTCCGCGTAATCCTTAACGGTCTCGGAAAGGATGCTGCTCAGATCATTGCCCGTATCAACGGCTTTACATACGTTGAAACTGAAATGGACTACTACACAGGTGAGGTAAAGGAAGTTTTCCGCAAGTCCTACTCCGATGGTCTGCGTGCTAAGGTTAACTGCTATGGTGCAAATGACGTTACCGAAGGTGTTGCGATTATGTGGAAAGAGGGCGTTGACGTTTCCATTACCGGTAACTCCACCAACCCAACACGTTTCCAGCACCCTGTTGCAGGTACATACAAAAAGGAATGCGTTGACAAGGGCAAGAAGTACTTCTCCGTTGCTTCCGGCGGCGGTACTGGACGTACCCTCCACCCTGATAACATGGCTGCGGGACCTGCTTCCTACGGTATGACGGATACAATGGGACGTATGCACTCCGATGCTCAGTTTGCGGGCTCCTCTTCTGTTCCCGCTCACGTTGAGATGATGGGTCTTATCGGCATGGGCAACAATCCAATGGTTGGAGCTACTGTTGCGTGTGCTGTTGCGGTTGAGGAGGCTATGAAAGGCTGATTTTTAACCCAAACAATAACAAAAGCCGTGCAAATTGCACCGCCCCAAATTGTACGGACAGCACAAAAACACCCCTCTATGGTTTAATATAAAATTTTAAGCAACATACTGGCTTCGTTTTTCAAACGGGGTCAGTTTTGTTTTAAGTTGAATACGCTGGTT